>Ga0194125_10001303_pt1 | contig 42477 bp, 26 predicted proteins | sample TA2KigC250mmetaG_FD_148626 | JGI IMG/M metagenome (GOLD analysis project Ga0194125, IMG submission 148626) | Freshwater microbial communities from Lake Tanganyika, Tanzania - TA2015034 Kigoma Deep Cast 250m | ecosystem: Environmental > Aquatic > Freshwater > Lake | place: Tanzania: Lake...
GTTGTGCTTGGCGGCGTGCTGGGACAGCCCGCCCTACCTCAATGTCACCGGGGGTAGGGCGCGCAGTCCGCTGCGCGCCGGACGATGACAGTCGCCGTGGGTTGAACCTCGAGGTGGGCGGATGCGTCGGCCGGAGATGCGGCTCGGCCGGAGCCTCGCCCTACCGCATGTTGTTGTGGGTAGCAGGGCGCGCAGTCCGCTGCGCGCCGGACGATGACAGTCGCCGTGGGTTGAGCCACGAGGTGGGCGGATGCGTCGGCCGGAGATGCAGCTCGGCCGGAGCCTCGCCCTGCCCCGAGGGGAGTCTCGGCCGAGCGCCGCCCTCTCCCGATTGCCAAGTAGCGATCTGCGAGATCGCGTAGGGCAACGTCGTGGAGCGTCAGGATGAGCCGGGATCTGCTTTACCCAGCCTTTACACACTGGGCGTCGACCAGGGGTAGGTTAGGGCATGCGTAGCACAAACCTGAAATCCCATGACTCACCTCATCAACCCTCCACGCAACTACGACCCATGAACCCCGAACTGCAACTCCACCCGAACGCGTCCGCGGCGGTAGTGGCCCGGTCCGCTCAAGCGCCTTTGTGCGATTCGGCCTGCACCGGGCTGGGCTGGGTTGCGGTCGCGGCGGCCGCGGTTCTGGCCACCGTCTCGGCCCTGGCCAACGGCGGCCCGTTCGTTCTCAAGTATCCTGGGGGCGATCCGGCGGCTAAAGGCGTCTTAGCGCGATTGGATTCGAACCTCAAACCGGCGCGGGAATCGCGTCTGGAAGTGACCCGGGAGAACCTCTGGATCCGATTCGAGGCGGAACGCCCGTCCTTGCTTCGCACCAAACCCGGCGACGAACCGCTGCCGTTGGTCGCCGTCGCGGCGGAGTACCTGATCGCCAACCCAACACCTGAGACTGTCGAAGTAGACTTCGGATTCCCCATCTTGCGGGGCGTTTACGTCAGCCTATGGTCCATGAGCTTGGCGCCGGACGTTCAGGTGCGCGTCGACGGGACCCAACCGCCGGTACAGCCCACCTTGATATCGAACTCGGCAATCTACGGCCTATTGCGGCGGCACGCGGCGGAGACCATTACGCGCCAGGTCGCGACCGAGGCACAATTGGACCGGCTGTTCCGGAGCGTCGCGTCGGCGCCGGATCGTGCGGATGCCGACCACCGCGCTGCCCTGGCGCGGCACCTGACTGAACACCGCGGCTGGCCGGCTTCGGACGCGACCTTGCTCGTCGAGTACGCCGCCCTGCAGGGACAGCACGCCCTGCCGCTGCCGGCCGCGACGCAGTCATCGGGTCACGCCGCCACCCCTGGGGTGCGGCGCGCCGGGTTGTTCTGGGGATTCGACCACGACGCCACCCTGATCGAGGCGAAAAACGCGACCGGTTGGGCCGTCAGCGCGATCGGCGAACAGAAAGCCACTCAGTGGCTGACCCGATTGGCCGCCCGGTTCGATCCGACCAGCGCCGCCAGTTACGAGTCCATTTTCCAGTCCTGGGGCGGTGACGTCCGCGAGCGGGCCGCAGACCTCGAGACCGGCCGAGTGCGCCCGCGCGAGATCAGTCGGACGGCGTCACCGCGCCCGGAGGGGTTCGCGGGCGAGCTGCTCGCCCACGCCGATCCCACTGTGTACGCCCGTGTCGACTATTTCACCGACGATCCGGACCTGACCGACGCGCAGCGGGTGTCCTGGCGGTCGGTGCTCGAGCATCTGCCAGTGGTGTTCACGTTCGCCCCGATGAACCTGCTGCACTACCGCGTGGCTTTCCCGCCGGGGGCCACCCGCACGGTCACGGTTTCCTATCGGCAATACGCCTACCTCGACACCCGCTCCCCGCGGAGTTTTCAGCTCGCCTACGTCGTGCACCCGGCGTCCCTGTGGGATTCGTTCGGGCCGATTCATGTGACTGTCACTGCGCCCGAGGGCGTCAGGCCGGTCGGTTCGGTGCCGTTGCACCCGGCGGAACCCGGGCCGGCGCTGACCTCGAACCCGATCGGTCAAGCGCCGCCAGGATGGGGTTCTTTTGGCGCTACATTGACGGAGACGCGGGGCGAGCTGTTCGTGGCCGTTGAGGCGGAAGCGTGGAACCACGCCCTCGCCGCCATGGGGCCTGAGGGACCGGCCGGGAGGAAGGTGACCGCCAGTCCGTGACCTCTGCCCGTACGTCGCCGGGCGCGGCCTATCCGGGTGGACCTTCGCCCGATGCGGACCAACGGGAGGGCGCAGGTGTTATAGAATCGGCAGAAAGGGCAGAGCTATGCATCGCAGAGGTTTCCTCGGTCGACTTGGGGCAGGGCTGGTGGTAGCGGGCCTGGCGGCCAGGCGGCGGGCGGCGGGTGGATCCGGCCCGATGGACCTGATGGGCGCCGCGGACCGCAAGTTGGTCTTGGTTCAATTCGGCGGTGGAACGCGCTACGACGATACGGTCGGCGATCCGGAGCATCGGTACATTCCGCGGCTTTGGAACGAGTTGGTCCCGCGCGGCACGCTGTTCACGAACCTGCGCGTCGAGGGCAAGGTGGTGCACCCCAACTCGACCGGCTCGATCCTGACCGGTCATTGGGAGTGGGCGGATCTCGACTGGAGCCGGCCGGTCGCGCACCCGACGCTCTTCGAGGTCTACCGGCGCGCGACCGGAGCGAGCGATCTCAAAGCGTGGGCGTTTATGTACGCCTCGATTCTCGCCCAAGCCGTCCTGAGTCGGGCCCACGGGTACGGTTGGCCGTACGCCGCCAATGTGGTTGTCCCGCCGACCATCCCGCGCTCGACGGCTGAAGCCATGGAGCGCTGGATGAGCGCGGCGGCGGTGACGGGGGATCCAAGCGCCGGTGCGGAAGCGGCGCGTCGCAGCGCCGCTTTGGCCCGTGCGACCAGTCGGACTTGGGAAGGCGGTCTGCGCTCGGAGGCAGCGCGCGCGTTTCTGCGCCGGTACTTTGCCGTCTGGCAAGCCGGCGCCGGAACGACCAGCCACGACGCCTTCCTGACCGAGGGCGCCCTGGCTTGCCTGCGCGAGCACGCTCCGGACGTGCTCGCCGTCTGCTATGGTGAGATCGACTGCGCCCACTACGGCTCCTGGTCACGCTACGTCGAGGCCATCGCCCGCACCGACGCGCTCACGGGACGGCTGTGGGATGCGGTCCAGTCGCAGGCGCCCTACCGGGGACGAACGCTATTCTTGGTGTTGCCCGATCACGGCCGCGAACTCGAGAGCAGCGGCGGGCTAGGCTTCATTCACCATAGCGATTTCTACACCGATGCAGGCGCCGATGAAGGCTGCCGCCGGGTCTGGATGGTCGCCATCGGACCGGGGGTGCCGGCTGGGCGCATCGTGAGCGAGGCCGTGCCCATCACGGCGGTGGCCGCGACGGGTCTCGAGTACCTCGGCCTAAGGGCTTCCACCGGCGCGGCCGCGTCGGTCTGGCCAACGCTAAGCGATCCGAGTTAGTATGCCGGTCATGGAGCCCAAGCGCGTGCTGGTGGTTGAAGATGACCCGGCGATTCGGCGAGGTGTGGCCGACGCGCTCCAGTTCGCCGGCTACGAAGTCCTGCAGGCCGCCGACGGCCAAGCTGGCCTGGCCCAGGCCCTCCGCGCCACGATCGATCTGTTGCTGCTGGATCTGATCCTGCCCGGCCCGAGCGGATTGGAGATTCTGCAGGCCGTCCGCGAGGCGCGGCCGACGCTGGCGATCATCGTCTTGACCGCACGCGGCGACGAGACCCACCGTGTCCAAGGCCTGCGGCTCGGCGCGGACGATTACGTGGTCAAGCCCTTCAGCGTCCGCGAGCTCCTGGCGCGCGTCGCAGCGGTCTTGCGACGCTCGCCCGAGCGGCCGACTCCGGTCGACCAAGTGCGCTTGCCGGAGGGTGTGGCCGATCTGGCGCGATGCGAGGTCCGATTCGACGACGGCGCACGCCGTGAGTTGTCCCAACGCGAAGTCGAGCTGTTGGGCTATCTGGCGTCGCATCCTGGGCGAGTGCTCTCGCGCGATGAGATCCTGCGTCGGGTCTGGCGCCTCGAGCCGAGGCAGGTGGCCACCCGCACGATCGACATGCACGTGGCGCATCTGCGCGTGAAACTGCGCGACGATCCTACCGAGCCGCAGGTCGTGCGCACCGTGCGCGGCAAGGGGTACCTGTTCGTCCCAGTACGAGAGTGAATCGTTCGTGGAACATCTGGCCGGTGTTCGGCGTCTGCCTCTTGGTGCTGCTGGCCACGCTGGGTTGGATGACACGCACCACGCTGCGTTTGGACCGCGTCCAACGCGAGATGGCCCGGCAGGCTGAGCTCGAGGAGCGGGTGCGCCTGGCCCTTTGGCGCATGGACTCGGCGTTGACGGCGTTGTTCGTCGAGGAGAGCGCGCGGCCGGTGAACGCTTATCGCGCCTTCTACGAGGCCGAACGCGCCTACACGAAGGAAGACAACTTCCCGCTGCGCAAAGGCGACGTGCTGGTGCCCTCGCCGTTGCTGACGTTGACTTCCTCGTACGTCCGGCTGCACTTCCAGCGCGACTCGGCTGGCGGGCTGACTTCCCCGCAGGTGCCCACCGGTCCGCAGCGGACGTTGGCGCTCGGCGGCTATGTCACGCCGGCGCGACTGGAAACGTTCGAGGCGCGACTGGCGGCGATGGCCGCTCTGCTCGAGCAACCCGCGCAGCTTGACCCGGGCGCGGCGCCAGGTGTCCCCGCGTCGAAGTTGGCAGCCCAACCCTGGCGCAACGACGACGTGCTGATGCACCAGAGCGGCGCTGCCGCAAACCCCGTCTCGGGGCCTGCCATCCGGGAACAGGCGGTGTGGGCTGGCACCCCCGAATCGAAGGCCGAAACCGCCCTTCAGCAAGCGAAGGAATCCCAGACGTTCCGGAACACGGCTGAGCTCCAGGTGCGGGCCAACGTCTATCAACAGGCCCAGCAACAAGCCGTGCTAAATGTGAATCCGGACCAACGCCTTCAACCCAGCGCCACGCCCAACGCTACGGAGCGTTTGGCCCAGGGCATCGTCTTCAAGGCCATGTGGTTGGGGGACCAACTGGTGCTGGCGCGCCAGGTTTGGATCGAGGGCCGATTCGTGGCGCAGGCGTGCTGGTTAGACTGGCCTCAGCTACGCGAGTCGTTGGTTGAATCGATCGGCGATCTGTGCCCGAACGCCGCCCTCGAGCCGGTGCCCGGCGTCACCGGCAACGGGGCCGCGCGCCGCTTGGCGGCGTTGCCAGTGAACCTGGCCTCGGGCCTGGTGCCGGGCCCCACGGCCCGCGCTTGGTCGCCCGTGCAGACCTCCTTGGTGGTGGCGTGGGCTTGCGGGCTGCTGGCGGGGGTGGCCGCGGCTTGGTTGCTGCAAGGAACGCTCTCGCTGAGCGAACGGCGCGCCGCTTTCGTCTCGGCAGTTACGCACGAGTTGCGCACGCCGTTGACCACGTTCAAGCTGTACTCCGAGATGCTCGCGGAGGACATGGTGCCCGACGCGGCCAAACGCCGGAGTTACTTGGCGACCTTGTGCGCCGAGGCCGATCGCTTGAGCCACCTCGTCGAGAACGTCCTCGCGTACGCCCGGCTCGAACGAGGCCGCACGCGCCAACGGGTCGAACGCCTAACGCTGGGCGAACTGCTCGAGCGTGTCGTGCCGCGCCTCGAGCAGCGCGCCTCCGAGGCGGGCTTGAGCTTGGTCGTGGAAGCCGACGCTGCCACAAGACCGATCTCGGTGCAGGTGGACGTGTCCGTCGTCGAGCAGATCCTGTTCAATCTGGTGGATAATGCCTGCAAGTACGCCGCACCCGGAGCCACGGATAAGGCCATTCAGCTCGAGGCGCTGCCGGCCGATCGGCCTGGCCGGTGGGCGTGGCTGCGCGTGCGCGATCGCGGCCCGGGGATTCCTCCCGCCGTCGCGCGGCGCCTCTTCCAGCCCTTCAGCAAACCGGCCAGCGAAGCCGCGCGCACCGCGCCGGGAGTGGGCTTGGGTTTGGCCCTGTGCCGGCGCTTAAGCCGGAGTCTGGGCGGGGACTTGCGCTGGGACGCGAGCGTGCGTGACGGGGCGTGTTTCGTGCTGGCCTTGCCCGTCGCATGGGGTTGAGGACTGGCCACCGCCTCGCGCCAAAACTCGTGCCCGTCGCCGTCGCGACCATCACCACCACGACAACAACAGCAGCCAGCGATTGTTGTGTGGGAGCCAGGGCTCGTTGGCATGATAGTCCGCATTCGGTTCCGGAGTCAGGTCGAGCCAGGGCCGGTCTTGGTGCGGCCAGGCCCGCACGATCCCGTTGAGCAGGGCGCCCGGGACTGCGCCTCTCGGGTTGCCCGGAATGGCATTGTAGCGGTGATGATAGCTCGGCACAAACTGGCTCCCGCACCCTTCCATCAACGACACCCCAAACGGATTCCGGCCCAGAATCCAATGAACTTGATTCGCCGCAAACCGGCGCCCGGCCGCCACTCCCACGCGCGCCGCCAAGACCGCCTCGATCGCCGCGTCGAGTTGGTGCATCGTACCTCCCACGTACCAGTCGTTGACATCCGCGTACGGTGCGAAGAAAGCCGGCTGACCCTCCGGCATCCCCAGCCGCGCGAACCCGAACACCGGATCCGCCCGCGCCTCGAGTTCCGCCAAGCGCCGTTCCGCCACCACCCGAATCTGGCTCGATCGAGGGTCCTCCGGATACACCGCGGCGAACTGGCCCAATTCGCGGAAATGCGCCGGTGGATGCGCGCTACCCAGCAACTCGTTCGCACGCGCACGCGCTGCATCGCGGAACCGTTCTTCGTTCGTCGCCGCATGCAGGGCGGTCAACGCGGGCATGGCGCCGCCGACTCGGTCGTACAGCCGCAACGCCAGTCGGATGAACTCCTCACCGCGCGTTGGGTTGCCCTCCTGGCGCAACGCGTGACCCAGCAGGGCGAACGCCGGCACGCACCAGGTGCGGTCGCCCCCCGTCTGCGTCACCGGCCGGTCATCGCGCGTGCCGGGTTGGTTGTCGGTCTCCGCGGCCGGATCGCCCCAGTAGCGGTACCCGGTCGAGATGGTGTGCGCCACTACTTCGAGGGTGTCGTGGTCCAGAGCTTTCCACAGGAACTCCGCGCCCCAGCACGCTTCGTCCAGGAGATCGGCCTGACCGTTGCCGTCCCGATCCCATTGGCCGAAGAACCGCGGTTGGCGGTGATAAGCCGCCGCCAGCGCATAGACACTCTCGGGCGTGAAACCGCAGTATTTGTTATAGTCGCCGGCGTCATGCCAGCCGCCGGCCAAATCCAGGTGCGTCCCATCCGGCAGGCGCGCGTCGTCCAGATGACACGCCGCGTGGAAGCCCGGAATCGCCGTGCCGCATCGCTGGTAGTAGAAAAAGCGGTACGCCAACTCGCCTGTCCGCTGCCGCACGAGATCGGCGCCCATCTCGAAAGGGAGCGATGACACCGCCGATCGCCCTTCCCCGGCCACGACCGCGTACCGGCCCGCGTTAGTGACCGACGAGAAGTCGAAGCGCCAGTGCAGTCGGTCCCAAGCCGGCAATGGCTCCTGCGCCTCCCAAGTCCCGCGCAGGACCTCGCGAAAACCATCCAACTCGATCAGGCGGGCTGCCGGCGGCCGCGGCCAAGCCGGCCTTGCACTCGATTGCAGCAGTGCAACCTTGGCCTGCGAGTCGGTTTCGTAACCCACTTGGTTGACGAGAACCTCGAGACCGGCGCTGCGCTCGAACCGGATCTCGACATCGTCCACAAAGAACGGCTGCGCGGAATCGCTCTCGAGCCACAGTTGCACTTGGTGGCTGTGGTTGGGCCGGGTCACCGCCAACTCGTAGCGCCGCCAGCCTGCCGCTTCCGCACTGGGCCGGTTGACCGTGTCCCGATGTTGTACGACCGCGGGTTGGCGTCCCTGCCGCCCAGTCCAAACCAACGCCATGTCGCAGCGCGCCTCCTCGGGCGCGCGCACCCATGCCGCCGCGCTCACGCGCGCGATGTCCGGGTCCAGGCGCAAGGCGATGGTCCGGGCGCCGCGCGCACCCGGGCTTTCGGTCACCGCCAACTCATCCTCGCCCCCGTTGTGGCTAGGACGGTACTTCTTGCCCGTGACGATTCCCGCTGGACCGGGCCGAACCACTAACGCCCGCGCGCCGGTGCGCGCATAAGCGTTGGTCAGGTCGATACCTCCCTCCCCCTGCGTGGGGACCACCCCCACGGGCAGCCAGCCCCCCAGCCGTTTCCCGTCCCGCTCGAACGAGGGATTGGGCGCGACGTTCGCCCACGCCGCATTCCCGGAGTTGCGCGCGGAACCGGGCTCGAGCTGCAAGGTCCGACTCGGGGCGCCGCCCGCGCCGCGAATCTCGATGCGATCCGCATAGACCTCCGCCACGGCGTGCGGGTAACCGTCCCCGGCCGCCTCGACCATCCCGGGCAGCACTACGAAATGGATGCCAGCGTGCAGGGCATAACCGCCGCGGTGATCGTGCCCGCTGAAAGAGGCCCGGACGACGCCTGGTCGCGCCAGCGTCTCGAACACCTCATCGTGGTTCCACAAGGTCAGCGCCGGATCGCTCGCTCCCACCCAGAGCGGATGATGGCTGAACACGATCACCCGTTCCCCAGCTCGCTGGGCCTGGGCCAGTTGCTCCTCGAGCCAAGCCAGTTGTGCCTGCCCGATCGCCCCGTTGTACGTGGGCAGTTTCGGGTCTCGGGCGAGGTACGCTTCCGCCAACCGCCGCTGCTCGGTGCCGGCGGCCGCCTTCAGGCTCACCTCCATCGCGTCGAGCACCAGGAATCGCCAGCCCACCTGGGTGAAACTGTAGTAGCCGGTTTGCAGGCCCAGCGCCTCGATCAAAACGGGCCGCTCGACCTCGAGGCAATGATTCCCAATCGCGTGCCGCACCGGCGCCCGCAACGATCCGAGCCGCGCCATCACCTCGCGTAGGTCGGCCCCCGACTGGGCGCCGTTGCCGTCGATGAGATCCCCCAGGTTTACCACAAAGGCGACCTCCTGACGGTTGAGTTCGGCCACACAGGATTCGAGTCGAGCCAGCGATTCCCGATAGCGCCGCGCGCCTTGCGCGGGCTTGTCCGCATATTGCACATCGGCCACCAGCCCGAACCGTAATCGTGGCGCCTCGATCGAGTTGGCGTGGTTCGCTTCGGCTGCGGCAGTCGCCAGCCAACCGCTGCTCAGCAGCGCGAGCAGGGATGCGCGGATGGCCCACCTTATGGCGTGGGCAGCTTGTCGGAGCCTGCTCATGTGGACTGTTGACGCCAAGGCGGTGGGCGCGCATGGGTGCCATGAACCGGCAGGGCGCGTCGCGGCTCGGCAGGAGCCTCGCCCTACCGCATGAATCGGTAGCAGGGCGCGCCGAACGGTAGGGCGCGACCGCTGGGCGCGCCGAACGAGGCAGGTCACCGGGCCCGAGCGGCCGGCCCGGCGGTCCGGCCCTACCTTGAGGGGATTCATGGGAAGCTTCCACCCGCTTTGGCGCGCGCATCGGTGCCATGAACCGGCAGGGCGCGTCGCGGCTCGGCAGGAGCCTCGCCCTACCGCATGAATCGGTAGCAGGGCGCGCCGAACGGTAGGGCGCGACCGCTGGGCGCGCCGAACGAGGCAGGTCACCGGGCCCGAGCGGCCGGCCCGGCGGTCCGGCCCTACCTGACGGTTCGCGGTGAGTGTTGGTTTCATGTCGAGGGTTGGGAACGGGTTGGAAAATGCTGCTCGATGGCCGCCTGCACGTCGCGCAGCCAGGCCCGGCGCTGCTCGGCCGTGCTGGTCACCACGGGACTGAAGTTCTGTCGCAGCGTCAGCGGGATGCCGCACAACCCAAAGACCACCTGGCGCCAATGCACCTCGAGCGGATCGCCCAACCGCGCCTCCTCCTGTTCCTGCGGCGTGTTCGCCGTGTTGAAGACCATCCCGACCTGCACCTTCAGCAGACCCACTGGCCGCGCACCCCCTCGACCGTCCGGTTCGAAGTTGTAGGCGTGGCCCGGCCGCAGCACCCGGTCGGCCCAGCCACAGAGGATCGCCGGGGGCCGACTCCAGTAGTTGGGGTGCACCACGACGAGCCCCTCCGCGGCGCCGATCTCGCGCGCGTGCTGGGCTACCAAGGGCGGCAGCACCGCGTCGCGCGCCAGTTCCGCCGCAGGTAGCACGGGATCGAACTGCTCGGCGTAGAGGTCATGAAACCAGACCGTGTGACCGCGCGTGGCCAGGGCCTCGGCTGCTACCTCGGCCAGCGCGTGGTTAAAGGAGCCGCTTTTCGGGTGAGCCAAGATCAGGGAGACGTTCATGGGGCAGTTGTGGGAGCGTGGGGCGAAGCGCGGCACAGATCTAAGTCACGCAACGATCCCTACCGCGCGAAGGGATCGAAGTGCTGACGTGTGAGGGCGTCGTTGCCGAGGATCTTAACGATGCGCGCGTGCCGCATGGCTTCGAGGTGGCCATCCACAAAACCCAGGTTTGCCTTGCCGTTGTGCATCGCCAACTGGCCTTGGATGGCGCTGGCGCCCGTTCCGGGATGAAACGCGGCGTTGTGCATCGTTCGCGGATCCTCGTTCACCAGCAGGAACTTTTGCGTTGGATTGACCACCGCAGCCACCCGGATTCCTCGAGGTGGCGAAATGTCTCCGTCGATCAACCCGTTGAGGCTGTAGGTCACGCGTAACGCCCGGCCCAACACCCCGGTGCTCGGGCACCGATAGACCGCGAAGCTGTTCGTGTACCAATCCGTGTGGTTTTGCCCCGCCCGCGGTACGACTCGGTCTTGGTTCATCACCAAGGAGAAAATCGATCCCGATTCCGCATGGTGGCCAAAGCTCGGGGGCGGCCGCAACCAGTAAGCCTTGTTCGCCGTGTCCGCAGCCGGTTGCCCTCCCCAGACCCAATCCGCCGGCCGGTTCCGATCCACGCCCCCAGACCACGGCAACGTGTCCGCGTTGTCGTCCGCATACAGCAGTGCGCCCAGCGTGAGCTGACGCATGTTGCTCCGGCAAACGGCCGAGCGGCCGCTTTCCTTGGATCTCGCCAACGCGGGCAACAGCAGCCCCGCCAAAATGGCGATGATGGCCACCACCACCAAAAGCTCAATCAGCGTGAAACCCCAGTCGGTCAACCCGACTCGCGTCCTGCCGCCGGTGAATAGTCCATCGCGCTGACTCATGGGTCATCGTGCCGCCCACCCGCCTGGCGCCTGCGGGTCGACCTCACCAGCGCGCGTTGCTTCGCGCGCCCACTGCTGGAGCGCAAGCGCGACCCCGGCCGCCCGCCGCTTAGCGCCGCACCGTGGCGTGATCCTTCAACCACTGCAGGTCGCCCCGGGCCGAGGGATGCACCTGGATGCTGGTGTGGCTGTGCCAACTGGCTGGCGCAGGCTTCGGGTCGTTGAACTGACTCGAGTTCCACCGATGCACCTCGGCGTGGCCGTCCACGAACCCGAAGTTCGACGTGCGGCCGTGGTAGTTCCCCGGGAAATGATACACCGCTTGGGAATCCATGTTGATGCCGAACATGGGCCGGCAGATGCTGTCAGGGTGGATCTCGCCGAAAATAAAGATCTGCGAGCTGGCGCCGGCGTCGGAAGTCTTCTTGAAAACCGTGTAGCGCCGGTCGTCGGGCATGTTGTTGTACGGCACCCGGCTCCACCCCACATAAGAATTCATCCCGTAGCTGCGCGGCCAACTCACCATCTTGTTCCCCACCCGGTACAACTTCTTGTCGCCCGGACAACGGAAACTGGCCTTCTCCTTAATATAGGGCGCCAGCAGCGACACCTTCTCGGAGACCATGCCCGTGGCCGTCTGATCGTCCGTCAGGTTCGAGGAGTCGCGCCCTTCGGCCCACACATCCGGCACGTGGTTGGCGGGCGGATTGGCCAAGTTCAGGGTCGAGTTGCCCTCGTTGTTCAACGGCCAGTAATCGCGGTAGTCGGTGCTGTAGACGATCGCCGCCGTGACCAACTGCTTCAGGTTGTTGATGCACGAGATGCTCGCCGCCTTCTGTTTGGCACGCGCCAACGCCGGCAACAGCATCCCCGCCAGAATCGCAATGATGGCAATCACCACCAGTAGCTCGATCAGTGTGAAACCGTTTCGCCGCCAGACCCCGTGGCCCCCGACGACCGCCGCCCGCTCTCGTTGATCAGTTTTCATTAGATTGTTCCGCTATCGCCTTCCCATCGCTCTGCTCACTCTTCATCCGGCATCGCCCCGCACGACAAGCTAGGGGTAGGGCATCCTGTCCTCTGCGCGCCGCCGCCTCCCAGGTCCGCCATTCTCACCACCGGCATACCGGTAACGCTAAACGACCGTCGCGCCCGTGGTCTCATCGGTAAGCTCCGGTCTTCGTTCAAGCTCCCGGGCTGCGTAAACCGTGGGGTCCGCAAGGGCAAGCGCATGTGCAGGCGCACTCTAGAGGAAAGCGCGCAAGCAGGGCAAGTGTGCGTTTTGTGGCACAGGCCGCCCGGTCCTGCGCGCCGCAACGACCCCGCACCCGCTGACCATTGCCTCCCTTTAGCCTTCCCGGCGTGAGCCCCGCCCCGCTAGGCTCCGTCCCCTCGGCCGGGACACCGCCCGCTGCCGGCCGCTCACCCCGGTCACGGTCGGGCACGGCGGCGCCACTGCTAACGACACCGCGCGACAACTCATGAACCGACCCAACCAAAGAGGGCGCTTGCGCCGAGCGCTGCGCTGGACCCTCCGCGCCTGCGCGTGGCTATGCCTGCTCGGCATGCTCGCCGTGGGGTTCTATCTGCGCGGCGCACTCTACAACCGTTTCGTGCGGTTCCCGGAAGAGGAAGCCGCTTGGGCTGCCCTCCGCGCCAATCGCCAACCCGTGACCGAACGCAGCGACTGGCAGGAATATCGCGGCGTCTTGCACAGTCACTCCGAGCACTCCCACGACTGTGAGGTGCCCTTCGACGAGATCCTGCGCGTGCTCATCGCGACCCAGCGCGATTTCATCTGCCTCAGCGACCACTGCATCGAGGGGCGCGCGGACTTCGACCTCCAATGGCGCGGGTTGTATCAGGGCAAACTGTTCATCCCCGGCTTCGAGATGAAAGAGGGACTGATGCCCTTCGGCGTGGCCCCGGGTGTCGTGCTCGATAACCGGACTGAGGCCGGAGCGCTGGCCCGGCAAGTCCTCGAACACGGCGGCGTGTTGTTCTACGCCCATCCCGAAGAACCCCGCGCCTGGGATCGCCCCGAGTTGACCGGCATGGAGATCTACAACCTCCACGCCGACCTCAAAGATGAACCCCGCGGCTTGGCCGGCCTGCTGCCCGACCTCCTGGTCAACCAGCGACGGTACCCCGACCACGTCATGCGTCGCATCTTCGATGCCCCCACCGCCAACCTCGCGCGCTGGGATCAACTCAATCGCTCCCGGCCCCTCACCGGCATCGCCGGCAACGACTGCCACCAAAACACCGGCCTCCGCGCCCGCTACACCGAGGCCGGCACCATCCGCCTGGAAGATACCAGCCCAGAAACCTTGACCGAACTGCGCCTGAACCGTTTCACCCGGCTCCTGGCCCGCCTGTGCTTCGGCCGGCTCGAACCCGACCGTATCCTCTGGCGCGTCCAACTCGACCCCTACGAACGCATGGTCCGCTTCGTCACCACCCACCTCCTGGCCCGCGAACTCACCGAGCCCGCACTCCTCGACGCCCTCCGCGCCGGTCGGGCCTTCGTCGGCTTCGATATGATCGCCGACAGCTCCGGCTTCCTCTGGCTCGCCCAAGACGGACAAGCCCGCGTCGTCATGGGAGAAACGCTGCCCTGGACCGCCCAGACCCGCTTGCGTGCCCTCGCCCCCCAACGGTGCCGGTTCACCATCCTCAAAGACGGCGAGCCCGTCCATCGCCAGGAAGGGCGGGAGGTCGAGTGGACCCCCACTCACCCAGGACGCTATCGCGTCGAGGCAGAGCTCCGCATTCGCGGGGAGTGGACCCCCTGGGTCTACGCCAATCCCATCCGGTTGGTGTCCGTCAACGCGGACGCACCACCAGCTCCTCGATAATCGCGTGCGCCGGCATGCGGATGCAGAACAGGGCGCACTGTGCCACCTCCTCGGACCGCAGCATTTTGGCCCGTGCCGCAGCGTCGGGCGGTTGGGGGCGTTTGTCGAGCAAGGGCGTATCGATGTCCCCGGGAAAAACCGCACAAGCCCGCACCCCGCGAGCTCGCTCCTCGGCATTGATGCTCTGCGTCAAGCCCGCCAGGCCGAACTTCGACATCACATACGCCGGCCCCGCTTTAGGACTGGCGGCCTTGCCGGCATCCGACACGATGTTCACAATCGTGCCCGACCCGCCTGCCCGCATCTGGGGTAGGAACGCCTGCACACAATAGTAGGCCCCGTCCAGATTCGCCGCCAGCATCGCCCGGTAATCCGCCAACGACAACACCTCGAGCGCACGCTGCGGCGCATTCGTGCCAGCCGCATTGACTAACACCTCGACCCGCTCGAACGCCGCGAGCACTTGCCCCGCCATTCGCGCCACCGCCGCCGCGTCGCCAACGTCGCAAGGACAGACCAAGCACTGCGCGGCCTGGGCGCCCGCCAACCGCACGGTCTCCTCCAGCGCCGCCACGCGCCGCCCCACCAACGCCACCCGCCAACCCTCGCGCGCCAACCCCACTGCCGTCGCTTGGCCCACCCCACTCCCGGCACCCGTTACCACCGCAGTCTTCATAAGTTCAGAGGTCAGCTACCCGCACCAACTCCAACTCGCCCCCGACCGCCCTCCGCCTCCGCATCCGTGGCGAGCTCGATCCACTGGTTCAACTCCGCCGATCGCACCGCGGCGTCCATCGCCGCTTGCACCCGGGCGCCCTCGTGAAAACTCGGCCGGCAGGGGCGTTGCTCGCGAATCGCTTCCACGAACTCCCAGGCTTGGTCGTACCGGAACGTCACCAGCGGATCCCCCACGCCAGGATCCCGCGGCGATCCCGGCCAGGTCCAAAACTCGCGCGGCACCGCCAGCGGTTCGAGGCCTGCTCCCCCCACCCGACCCCACTGGAGCTGGTTCCATTGACCGGTCACGAACACAAACGTGCGCTCGCTCCCGTTGATCTCCACCGTGTCCAGGCTCCGCCAACTTTCGTTGCGGCCGCTGGCCAGCTTACTGCTCTCGAGCACCCCCGTCGCGCCCCGCTCGAACTCGGCCAGAATCGCCACCCAATCGTCGGTGTCATTCGGTTCGCCCCCGCGAACCGGGGTCCACGTCCGCAGCCGCGCCACTAACCGCCGCATGGGCCCGACCAATAAATGGGCAAAGTCAATCCGGTGACTGAGCATGTCTCCTAGTTCGCCCGTGCCCGCCAGCCGTTTCTTCTGTCGCCAGCCCAGGTTCCGCGTCCCCCAGTCCTGCAGCCGACACGAACGATAATGGTACGGCTCGCCCAAGTCGCCTCTCCCCACCAGATGCGCCAGGTAACGCATTGCCGGCACGAACCGGTAGGTGAAGGCGGTCATGTGTCGTACTCCCGCCTGGTCCGCCGCCGCCGCCATCGCCCGAGCCGCGCTCGCCTCGAGGGCCAGGGGCTTCTCACAAAGAACATGTTTGCCCTGCTCGATGGCCGCCTGGGCAATCGGTGCGTGCGTGAAGTTCGGGGTGGCAATAATCACCGCATGCACATCGTCCCGCTCGACGATCGCGCGGTAATCCGCGACCGCCACCGCAGCCCCCGTTTCGGCCCGCGCGCGCTCCAGTGTTGCCGGGTCGGTGTCGCAAAGGGCCACCACCCGCGTCGCGGGGCAAAGCCGCAGGCCCGGAAGGTGGTTTTGCAGAGTGATCCCTCCGCAACCGATGATGCCAAAGTTCAGCGTGTCCATCTCCGAATACGAAAATGCGCGGCGCCCCACCGCCCGCCCACCGCCCGCCCGGCCGCGGCCCCTCGCGCTCGCGCCTGCGGGTGAGTATGCAGCGGCACGCCTCAAAGGCAAGCCAGCCGAGCGAGAGTCGCCGCTGCCAATCCAGTTCAATTGCACTGGTAATTAATAGTTGACAGGGCTCGCTCAATTGCACTGGTAAATATTCGTTGACAGGGAAATGAGCCTTGACCGCCACGCCGCCCCGCCCTAGCAACGGCTGAGACGAAAACGGCTTGCGTAACCGAGTCTGGTGATGAACGGCCCCATAAGCAGCCAGAGCCCCACCCCTGTTGCCGGGGGATCGAGCGCCCACCCGACCTGGCCCTGGCTCGCCTGGGCGGTCGTGACCTTGGCGTTGGCGCTGATGCTCAGCGGCTGTGGACGGTCGTCCGCCCCTAGCCCCAGTCCGACCGGGCGCGAGCCTGGTGGCAACGAGCCGGACCTGGACCGGATGCTGTCTCGCCTGATGGCCATTGAAGCCAAGGAGCGACAGGCCGCCGAGACGGTCTGGGCGAAGGAAATCGCGGCGCAGCCGGCCGGCCGGGTCTTCGAGAGGCTTTGGGACGCGTTCAACGGGACGAGCAACCGTTGGGAGGCGGTCTTAGCCTGTCGTGCCGACCGCTGGGTGCTGCCACAGTTCGACGTGCCCAGTCAACTCCCCCACGGCGTCTTGCGCTGGAGGGTTAGGCCGGGCGACCAGGTCGAGCTGACCCTGGCGGAGTGGCCAGCATACGGCGAAGGTTTCGCGCGGGTCGGCTGGGAGCCGGTCCAGCTCGAGTTTAGGCATCTGTCCTGCGAACTGGACGCCGCCCAGCGCCCCCGTCGCAGCCGGTTCTATTTCGCTGCCAACCTGGTGCACGCCACCTCTCCTGAGCGCGCCGCTCTCGTGGGCGAGCTTGCGGTCGCGTGGGCCGCGGAGCGGGATCCGGACGGGCTGCCGGTGCCCCGGGAAATCGACGCCACCCGAGTCGAACTCCGGACCCGTGCCGGCGCGCCTCCGTTCGAGCTGGTCCTGGAGGCGACGGTGGCGCCGCCAGCCCAGTCGCACTTCATTGACCCGCTGCTGCTTCGCGATCTGGATGGGGACGGTCGTTCGGAGATCATCTTGGCGGCCAGGAACTTGGTCTATCGTTGGCGGTCGTGGGATCGCTTCGAGGCGGAAGCGCTTTGCCGGCGCGACCTCGGGTTGATCTTTACCAGTGTGATCGCCGACTTCGACGGGGATGGTTGGGAGGATCTCCTCGCCGCTAAGTTCGCCGGTCTGGTCCTATTCCCCGGCTCCGCGCCGGGCGCATTCGCCGACCCCGAGCGGCCGGTATGGTCGGTCGAGCCGCACTTGAAGTACGCACAGGTGCTGACCTGTGGTGACGTTGATGGGGACGGCGATCTGGACGTCTGGCTGGGCCAATACAAAGGGCCGTACGAGCGTGGCCAGATGCCCACGCCTTACTACGACGCCAACGATGGGCATCCGGCCTACCTGTTGCTCAACGACGGCCGGGGCAACTTCACGGACGCCACCGCAGCAGCCGGCCTGAGCGCGAAACGGTGGCGGCGCACCTATAGCGGTTCGCTGGTCGATCTGGACAGCGACGGCGATCTGGATCTGCTGGTGGTAAGCGACTTCGCCGGAGTCGACCTGTACGCGAACGATGGCCGGGGCCGATTCACCGACGTCACGGCGGAGCGGTTGCCCGAGCGGCATCTCTTCGGCATGGCCCACAGTTTCGCGGACTTCGATGGCGACGGCCGCTTGGACTTCCTGGTCACGGGCATGCACTGCCCGACGGCGCTGCGGTTGGAGGCTGCAGGCCTAGGCCGACTCGATCGTCCCGACTACACCGCCATGCGCCCGCGGATGACCGTTGGGAACCGGCTCTACCTCGGCCGAGGGGCCGGTCGCTTCGAGGAGAGCGCGCTGGGCCAATCCGTGGCTCGGTCGGGCTGGTCATGGGGTTGCAGCGCGTTCGACTTGGACAATGACGGGCATCCGGACGTCTACATTGGCAATGGGCATGAGTCCAAGCAATCGGTCCAAGACTACGACCCCGAGTTCTGGTTGCACGACCTTTACGTAGGCGACTCCCAGCACGACGCGGTGGTCTGGACCTATTTCCAGGCCAAACAAGGCCAAACCCGCGGGCACGGCCAATCCTACGGCGGATACGAGAAGAACCGCCTCTACTGGAACCAGGCCGGACGCGATTTTCTCGAGGTTGGCCACCTGTTCGGCGTGGCCCTCGAACAAGACTCCCGCGCGGTCGCCACAGACGACTTAGACGGGGACGGCCGGCTGGATCTGTTGGTGACGACGTTCGAGGCCTGGCCGGCCGCGCGTCAGACCCTGCGGGTGTACCGCAACCGGCTCGAAGGCGATAGCCGCTGGATCGCCGCGCGCTTGGCGACGCGAGGCGCGAAAACCTCCGCCGCAGGGGCGGTGGTGACCGCCCACGCCGGTGCGCGCCGCCTGGTTCGGCCCATCGTCACGGGCGATTCGCACCGCGTCCAACATGCGGACACGGTCCACTTCGGTCTGGGCGGCTTGGGGGCGGTTGATCGCCTCGAGGTGCGGTGGCCGGATGGTGCGGTCAGCGCCATTGAATCCCCCGAACTCGACCGCCAGCACGTCGTGAAACCCTCGACCGCCGCACGGGCAGCCGGGGCGGCCGAACTGAAAGCGCCCGCGAGCGGTGGGCGCTGACTTCGTTCTGGACAACCGACTTGAACTCCCAGCCAGGAAGCGGGCGCGCCACCCGCTGCGCGCCGCAAACCGCTGGGGGCAAAAAAGGCCGCGGCGCACAGGGGACTGTGCGCCGTACCGGCAAAAGGTCGTCTACGCCGAGGTATCGCCAGCGGGGCGGAGCGCTCGACTCGAGACCGCCTATCTGAAGCCGGGCCCGTTTAACAACTCGTTGGGCCGTGTGTGCTTCCGGGCGTCGAGGAAGTCGTTGAACTTCTGCAGCTTAATGAAGCCGGCGGTGCCGCCGAGCCGGCCGACCATGGCCCCGCCACCGCGATCGACGTTCCCGGTGTAGTTGACGGAACCGGCGTGCCGCTGGGAGACGCCTTCGCCGCCGGTCAGGGGGTTATTGCCGAGGTCATTGAAGAAGAAGCCGTCGGTCTCGTTCTGCTCCCACATCTGCAGGTCCATCGCGGTGAAATCTGAAGTCTTGTACGTGGCGCCGTCGGGGATGCCACCCGAGCGCGGGCCGACGTACCCGCCCAACGTCCCGTTCCAACAGTACGAGCTCAGTTTGACGTAGCGGGCCATCCACCACGTGCGGTAACGACCGCCGTTGCGCTGGGCGACGTCCTTCGGGCACCACAGCACTTTGTAGTCGGACAAGAACGGCCCGAGTTGGCTGATGCGGAAAAAGGCCACCTGGTTGCTGAACGCGGCGGAGTTGAGGTCTGAGCCTGCGGCGCTCACGATCGCGGCGGGGCCACCCGGGATTCGTCCGTTGTTCCGCGTAGCGTAGGCCCAACCGTCTGGCCCGGCCGGCACGGTGCCCCAAGTCGGGTGGGGCAAGTGATCGTTCTGGTCGCCGGCGTACATGTGGCTGGCGAGGAGGATCTGCTTCACGTTGTTGATGTCCGCCGTGGCTTGGGCCCGGTCTTTGGCGCGCGAAAGCGCCGGCAGCAGCATGCCCGCCAGAATCGCAATGATGGCAATCACCACCAGCAATTCGATCAGGGTGAATGCGGCGGCTCGCCAAGGGCGTTGGAGCGGTTTGGCATTCATGGTCGGTTTATGGTTGTTTGGTACGCCGTAATCTGGACTGTGTTTAGAGAAAAGCTTCCGTCAATGCAAGTGTGCGTTTGGGCGCACATGACCCTTCCCCCCCGCCCCACTCGACGCTACCGTGCCGCCGCATCGATCATCTCCTTGCCCTTCACGCACGCCTCGTAAGGGTCGGGGACTTCCCAGCCGTCGATCATGATCCAGCCGCGGAATCCGCCGCCACGCAGCACCCGCAGCGACTCCGGGATCTGAGCGTGCCCGTCGCCGCAGGACAGGTGCTTCGAGGTGCCGCCATCCCGCAAGGTGCCGTCGGTGTCGGTCAGGTGGACATAACCGATATTCTGGACCCCGACGCGCGCGAGCATCTCGTGCGGCCGACCGGTTGAACCGTTCATGAGATCGAAGTGGCTTGGGTCATAGATCAACTTGAGCGCCGGATGGTCCGCCTGAGCGTGGATGCGCCGGAGGTGTTCCTCCGTATTAAAGACGAAGGGCGGCTCGATCTCGAACGCGGCCACCAGGCCTAGGTCCGCAGCGATCTGTCCGACCTGGTGGAAGGACTGTGCCAAGCGATCGATGGCTTGCTCGACGCTCTGGCCGCGCAACCCCCCGTGGGGCCAAAGCCCAAGACAACTGCAGCCCACCTGCTTGGCGAAGGCCGCCCGGTCGCGCATCTCCTCCACCCAACGCCGGCGCTTGGCCTCGTCCGGGTCAAACGCGCCGTCCGCCCCCAACTGGATCGAAAAGACCTGCAAGCCGTACCCGGCGTAGAGCCGCCGCAGCGCCGCAATTCGCTCCCGTTGCTCTGCCCCCGGGTAGTTGCCCATCGGCCAACCTTGCACCAACTCGACGCCGTCAAAACCCTGGCGCGCCGCAAAATCCAAAATCTCCCAGAGCGGAAAACTCTTCCGGTACTTGCGGGCCGCCGATTCGAACCCATTCAGACCCACGGCCGTCCGCCACCGTAGATTGTGCGGACTCGAGGCCTGAACTTGGCCCATCAGCCCACCGGCCAGCGCGAGGGCCCCGAGCCCGAACGCCTCGCGGCGCGAGTAGCGGCCGAGCTCGGCTCGACCAGCATCCCTGGTTTCGACTCGATCGGCAGATGGACCGCCGGTCTTCCGGCCGGCGCTGAGGTCGACAGGCAAGTCGGTGGCACGGGTGTGTGGACCGCCGGCGTTCCGAGCCCAACCGGCGCTGGCCGGAACCTGGTGGGGGCTGCTCGCCTGCCTTGGGTCGGCGTTTCTGTGGGTCAACGGCATAGCCGGAACGGTGGGAGAGTCAGGCTGCGCTGTCAATTCCGCGGTTGACGCCTGCCGGTGCGCCGGTTGAAATCGTGCCCATGAACGCTTTCAATTCCCACGTCAATCGCCGTCACTTCCTTAAATCCGCCGCCCTCACCGCCGGCGCCGTGGCTCTCCCTGCTTGGTACCTCGAGGAGTGCCGCGGCCAAGCCGCCACCCCGGCCCCACGTTCGCCCAATGACAAGCCCGGGATTGGGTTGATCGGGTGTGGCGGCCAAGGCCGAGGCGACTGCAACTGGGCGCGGAGCTTTGGCAACGTCATCGCCGTGGCGGACGTCGACGACGGACACGCCGAGGCGGCCAAGAAACAGTTCAACGCCGAGCACAAGTACCACGATTTCCGCAAGCTGATCGAGCGGGACGACATCCACGTCATCATCAATGGCACGCCAGACCATTGGCATACCCTGGTCAATGTGGCCGCCGCTCGCGCGGGCAAAGACATCTACAGCGAGAAACCCCTCACCTTGACCATCGCCGAGGGCAAACGCCTGGTGCGCGAAGTCCGGCAGCGGGAACGCATCCTGCAGGTCGGCAGCCAACAGCGGAGCGACCCGCGGTTCCGCCTCGCTTGCGAGTTGGTCCGCAACGGGCGCATTGGCAAACTCGTCCACATGGTGGTGGGACTACCAACCGGCCCGCGCGAGGGCCCGTTCAAACCGATCCCCACACCCGCCGGGTTCGACTGGGACTATTACCTGGGCCAGGCGCCGAAGATGGAGTATGTGGGGCTGGAGCGAAAGAAGGACGACGGCACCGTTCAGCACGAGTCGCGTTGCAGCCACTGGAATTTCCGGTGGTGGTATTGTTTCTCGGGCGGGCAAATGACCGATTGGGGCGCCCACCACAACGACATCGCTCAATGGGGCAACGGCACCGAACGCTCGGGACCGGTCGCCGTGGACGGCAAGGGCCTGGTCGAGATGATCCCGGGCGGATACGACGCCATGGCCAAGTATCGGATCGATTGCCGTTATGCCAACGGTGTCACTATGACCATCGTGGATGAAGGCACCGTCACCGACCGCAACGTCCTGGGCGAAGGGAAGCGGTCCCCTAACGGGGTCCAATTCATCGGCACCGAGGGCTGGATCTTCGTCAGCCGAGGCGAGCTCAAGGCCAGCCGAGCCGAATTGATCGAGGAACCGCTCCCCGCCAGCGCCACCCGGCTCTACAAGAGCGACAATCACATGGCCAACTTCTTCGAGTGCGTCCGGTCCCGTAAAGCCCCCATCTGCGACGTCGAGATCGGACACCGTTCCATTAGCATCGCCCACCTAGGTGTCATTTCCGTGCGGTTAGGCCGGCCCCTCCAATGGGACCCCGACCTCGAGCGCTTCGTTGGCGATCGCGAGGCCAACCAATGGTTGCGCCGCGAAATGCGCAAGCCCTACGACTGGACCTTCATCGCCTAGCGGGGGCGGTCCTTCTCCGGGGTGCCGATGCACCGCGGGCCGGGCGGTTGGCTCAGAACCAGCGCAGGTCGTCGCGATTCGTATAATAGAGCAGGCCAAGAATCCGCATCTCGAGCGTGAGGAAGTAGAGGGAAAGAAACGCTTGGAGCAGCGAGAAGAGCAGCGGAATCGGCAAGAGCTTGGCCACCAGCGGCTCGATCAGCGCATCCAGCGCCACCACCGCCCCTAAGACCACGCACGCCACCACGTACTGACCGGGCACCCTAAGGATCGACGGGATCACAAACAGGGGGTTGAGTCCAGCCAGACCATCCGCCATCGACACCGCCAGCAGCCCCATCGGCAGGTACAACCCGCCCACCACCAGCAACGCTACCCCCAACGCAAGCCCCGCCGGAGCAGGTGAGCCTCCCACTTCGGTGACCCCCGCGTAGAGCAGCGTCAGCAAGCCCGGCCCCAAACACACCGCCAAGATACCTACGAAACGGAAGAAGGGCTGGATGATGTCTTGGACCCAATCCGCGAAATCCGGCCAGGGCGGCATTTCGTCATCTCCTTGTGCGGAGCTCTGGATAATCGCTTGCATGTAGGCGAAGAGGTACCCCCCGCTGATCACGCCAAGCACCAACGAAAACAAGAACACGAACCGCTGCCCAATCCCCAACAGCCAGAAGAATACCGTCCCGGTCAGTAGCAAAATGATACCGTTGCGTCGGAACGGGTACGCGATCGCTCCTGGCAACCGCTCGTAAAACGAGGAGGTGTCCACCGGCTTCGCCGCCGGTACCAGCGGGCGCCCCATTCGCGTTCGCGGCGGCGTCGCGGCAGCTTCCTGCTTGGGCAGAAACGTCGTCAGGGGCATCCATTCCGGCGCCCCTTCGTACCAGGCCAGGGCCGTCTCGGGCACCGTGCCCAATCTGACCATCTCTTGGACTGCTTCGAGGGGGAACGGGCCCGACTGTTCGTTGTTGTGGTAGAGATAAAGGTTCATGGTTCATGGCCGGTCCGGCGTTGCCCCGGGTGAAGCCAGGCTAACACCCGCTCCGGTCGCCCTGGCCACCCCCGGGGCGTCGGGGGGGAGGGAAAGTGTCGGTCGCCGGTGCTCGTCGGCTGGAGTTCCCAGTGCCACAGCCAGCCTCTTAGCAGGTCGGCCTCGCCTTGACCACTCCGAACTTGTCCGAACTTGGCGCCCAAGCAGTTCGGATGGTAGGGCCGATCTCGCGTGGGTGCAGCCGGGGCTGTTGTCTAGCCGGGCGCAGTCTCGCGTCCCTTGGCGAACCGGCAGCGTGCCCTTGGTGTCAACAATCAAGCGCGTGTCACACAGAAGTCACACCGGCAACGCTGTCAACTATAATAAACCCGGCATAATCCTTGGTGTGCCGGTAAGGGTGTCAAGTATTAAAAACCAGGCGACTTGCTTTGCCCCATAGCAGGGCGCGTCACTCTGTGCGCGCCGGTTGGGGGCAATCATAGGTCCGCAGCGAGTGCCGTCCCCGGCTCGCAGGGGACTGCGAGCCCTACCGCGATGCGGGCGTGGGCGTGGGCGTGGGTAGATGGCGCGACCGCTGGGTGCGCCGAACGAGGCCGCTCACCGGGCCCAAGCGGCCGGCCCGGCGGTCCGGCCCTATCGGGCGGTTCATGGAGGGGGGTGCGACACGGCGGATGTCGACACGGCGGGTTGCACCCGGCTTGGCCCACGCTAGACTTGGGCTGGATGACGGGCCTATTCTATCCGGACAACCTTCACCATGAGGCGGCCATCGGCTGGCTGATGCTCGGCGACGCGCGGTCGGCCCTCGAGGAAATCGCTCGCCTCACACCTACGGCACGAACGCATCCAGAGGTTCTCGAGGTTGAGTGGAGCGCACACGCTGAGGCCAAACAGTGGGCGGAGGCGTTTGCGGCCGCCGAACGGTTGGTGGCATTGGCTCCCGAGCGGTCCACGGGCTGGATCCACCGTTCGTACGCCCTGCGCCGGATGCCGGGGGGCGGTCTGCCGCGGGCGTGGGAAGCGCTGCGCCCGGCGTTCGACCGTTTTCCGAAGCAATACTTGATTCCCTACAACCTCGCCTGCTACGCCGCGCAACTGGGGCATCTGGAGGAAGCCTGGGAATGGCTACAGCGTTCCCGCGGTGCCGCCCCCAAACCGGAGTTGATCACCCGCCAAGCGCTCGATGATCCCGACCTCGAACCGCTGTGGGCGCGGCTCCAGGCGCCCAGTCCCCAACGCAAACGTCGCCGCGCCGGCGGTGGTAGCAACCCGCAAGGAAAACCGCCCACCGCAGGCCCTCAGCCGCCTGGCGAACCTAGCGAAGGCCCCCCCGCCGGCCCGGGCCCCTGAACCTTCGCCCTGGCCTGGCTGCAGACAGGTTTGACACTCGACGGCCGGGAGCGGGAGTGGAGGGAGCAGGAGCGAAGGGGCGGCGTTGCCAGCCGGTTGCCTCCTCTATAGAATGCGGCCATGACACGGCTCGATCCTTCTTCCCGGGCGACCTTCACGCACGTAGCGCTGTTGCTGGTCCCCCCGCTGTTACACGCGCCCGTTACCTGGACGGCAACGCCCGATATGGGCGAGCCTCCAGCGGCTCCCACACCAGCCCAAGTTCGGCAGTGGCGACAGGTAGGCCCACATCGAAGCCCGGCGCCTGGCTTGGCGGTGGACACCGCCAGTCGCGAGGAAGCGCGCAATTTCTTTAACTCGGTTTACGCCGCCTCCGAAGGAGCGGCGATGGGTTGGACGGGGAATCTGGGCACGTGCGCTGCCGGCACGACGGATCCGGGCTTTCGGGAGCTGGTGGGTTTGCGGATCAACTTTTTCCGCGCCCTGGCGGGCGTGCCGGCGGCGATCGCGATGGACGACAATCTGCATGCCAAGGCGCAGCAGGCGGCCTTGATGATGAGCGCAAACCACACCTTGCACCATTTCCCCCCGGCCGAATGGACGTGTTACACGGCGGGCGGAGCCGAGGCGGCGCAGAACGCGAATCTGGCTATTGGCCAGAGCGGTCCGGCGGCGATCGACGGCTACATGCAGGATTTCGGGCTGGGCAACGCGCCCGTGGGCCACCGCCGTTGGATCCTCTATCCGCAGACTCGGGTCATGGCCACTGGCGACGTTCCGGATTCGCCTTCGCACCTCGAGGCCAACGCGATTTGGGTCTTCGATGGCAACTACGGCGGGCCGCGGCCGGCGACCCGCACCCCGCACGTGTGTTGGCCGCCGCCCGGTTATGTGCCTTACCCTGTCGTTCCCGTGCGCTGGTCGTTCGCCTATCCCGGAGCCGATTTCTTCGGTGCCACCGTCACCATGACGAGCAAGGGGCAGCTCATTCCGGTCACCCTCGAACTGGTGCGCGATGGTTTCGGCGAGAATACCCTGGTGTGGTATCCGAGCAGTCTGGACCCGGGCCAGCCCTATGCCTGGCCGCGCCCGAGTGCGGACACCGCTTACGCGGTGACGGTGCGGAACGTGCGCCTGAGCGGCAACTCCCAGGACTTCAGCTATACCGTGACGGTGTTCGACCCCGCCGTGGCGGGATCCGACACGGTCCTCCCAACCCTGTCCGGGCCCGACGATCCGGTCGTCAACCAGCCCAACGCCTTTACCTTCGTGCCCGTGAACAAGGCCACCGGTTACCAATGGCGCTCGTTCACGCGCACGCCCTTGAGCGCGGTGGAAGGCGCCGAGAACGGTCTGGCGCACTGGACGGCCGCAACGACACCCGGTTATGACCCGGTGGTGAGCAGTCCGCGTGCATCCGGGTCGTACGCCTTCCACTTGGCCCATCCGCAGCCTCAAGACCAGCGGCTCACGTACCAGCGCACCCTGTTGCCGAGCGCCTCGGCTCGACTCGAGTTCAAGAGCCGGCTCGGCTGGGCCGCGCCCGGACAGGTGGCCAAAGTCCAGGTGTCGTTGAACCAGGGCCAGGCCTGGGAAGATGTCTACAACCAGGCTGGCTCGGACACGCAGGGTGAACTCGGCTTCACGACGCGGACGGTGTCGTTGAGCGCGTTCGCGGGGCGGCTGATCTTGCTACGTCTCAATTACAGCCATACCACCGGGAGTTACTTTCCCCAAACCACCCCAGGCATCGGCTGGTATATCGATGACCTCGTGTTCAGCGAGGTCGAGGAGCTCACCAACCCGATGCTGCACGAGGTCGCCAGCGGGAGCGCTTTCGACTTTGTGCCGGAAGCGGTGGGCGACTATGCCCTGATGGTGCGGGCCGAGGTCTACGACCGCTTCCATCTTGAATGGGGGCCCGTGAAGAAAGTCGCGGCCACCGCCCCCGTGACGCCACCGCTGCGGTTTGTGGGTCGTCCGGTGTTGACCGCCAGCCAGGTCCAGATCGAGTTCGAGGTCCGGGATTACCGGCCGGGCATGGTCTTTCGGCTGTACCGCGCGGCGAGCGTGGTTGGCCCTTGGCAGCACGAGGCCGCCGCTAGCTTCCAACCCGTCGTCGCCAACTCGAGATTTCGCGCCACGGCCACGCTCAGCGGAAGCCCGCAAGCCTTCTACCAACTGCGCGCAGATTAGTCGCGGCGCGCGGCAAACGGCGGGTTGTTACCGAAGCTAAGGTCGGATTTCGGAGGTCGGGTTTGGAGAGACTTGTTGCTTGGATGGTCACCGGTGGAATTGGAAGCGCACATGAACTCATGGATTCTGAGGTTAATGCTGGTGGGGATGGGAGGAGGCGTTTGGGGTGGGGCGGCCCTGGGCGGAGAAGGTTCGGCGGCGCGGGTTGGGCCGGAGCAGAGCGGGGAGGTGGTCGAGGCGGCCCAACTCGAGGACCTGGTGCGGGAGTTGGGGAGTGATGTGCCTGCGAGGCGGGTGGCGGCTGCGGACGCACTGGGACGGTTGGGGCCGGCGGGCATTCCTGCCATTGGCGCGATGTTAAGCGCTATGAACCAAGCCGAGGCGTGGGTGGTGTTCGCCATGATGGACGGGATCAAGGCCATGGGGCCACCGGCGCAGGCGGTGCTCTTGGACACCTTCGAGCGCGGGAGCGCGGAGGTTCGGGTTCGGGCGGGTCAGGTGTTGTGGGGGTTGGGCGCGGAGGCGCGCGCGGGGGTGCCGCGGCTCAAGAAACTGCTCGAGGACGAAGACCCCAACGTGCGCGAGATGGCCGGGGTCGTGATCAAACGGATCGAGGAGGAACTGGAGGCTGGGCCGGGGGTGCCGGGAGGGGAGGGACGCACGCAGCCGCCGCAATTCGGCCTGCTCGCCCCGGTTAGGCCGACGACCGGCGCGGCTACGGCGGACTGGCCTGGATTCCGCGGTCCGAATCGGGATGGCCTATGCCCCGAGACCGGGTTGCTCGAGGAATGGCCCGAGAATGGCCCGCCGTTGTTATGGCGGCTCGACGGTCTGGGCCGTGGTTTCTCGTCGGTGTCGATTGCGGGGGGCCGGCTCTTTACGATGGGTGACCGCAGCGTCGAGGGTGAGCGCGCTCAGTGGGTGCTGGCCTTCGATCTGGCGAGCCGCCAGGAACTCTGGGCCACTCGCATTGGCCCGCCGCACACCGATGGTCCGCGATGCACGCCCACGGTGGACGGGGCCTGGCTCTACGCTCTGGGGACCGACGGCGACCTGGTGTGTCTGGAGGCTGCGACCGGCGCCCTTCGGTGGCAGCGGCATCTGGTGAAGGATTTCGGCGGGCGCATGATGTCGGGGTGGAAGTACTGCGAATCGCCGCTGGTGGACGGGGACCGTTTGATTTGCACCCCAGGCGGTGAGAAGGCCGCTTTGGTGGCCTTAGACAAACGGACCGGCCAGGTGCAGTGGCAGAGCGTTGTGCCTGTACTTGGCCCGCGCGGCAAAGACGGCGCGGCCTATTCGTCGCCCATGGTGGCGGAGATTGAAGGGGTGCGCCAATACGTCCAGGTGCTTGGCCGTGGAGTCGTCGGCGTGGCGGCCGACACGGGGCGGTTCCTGTGGGGTTACAACCGGATTGCCAACGACACGGCGAACATCGCCAACCCGGCGATTCGAGGGCAGCATGTCTTTGTCGCCAACAGCTACAATGCGGGCAGCGCCTTGCTCGAGATTCGGCGGACCGGCGACCAGTTCGCGGCTGAGGAGGCGTACTACCTTGAGGCGAAACGGTTCGACAATCACCACGGCGGCTTGGTGCTGGTGGGCGACCACGTGTACGGGGGCGCCGGGTTGAATAAGGGCGATCCGGCCTGTGTGGATTTCGTCACGGGCGAGATTCTATGGAAGACCAAGGCCCCTTCGAGCGGTTCCGCCGCGGTGGTGTATGCCGACGGCCACGTGCTCTTCCGCTACGACCGCGGTGTGGTGGTGCGGGTGGCGGCCGATCCGCGGTCGTTCCGTCCCAGGGGCCAATTCAAGTCGCTGACGGCGGACGGCCCGGCGTGGGCGCACCCGGTGATTCATGGCCGGCGACTGTACTTGCGGCATAACGACCTGTTGGCTTGCTACGATCTGAGCGCCGACCGGTAGCTCGACGCGACTCTCTATGAAAACACTGGTGATGCTCTTGGCGGTGTGCGTGTGCGGCAGTGCCTGGCGCACCCAGGGGGCGGCGCGCGAATTGGCGGAGGCGTTGGCGCTCGTGGACGTGGCCGCGCTCGAACGGGCGGTCGAGGACTTGGCGCTGGCGGATCCGGCCACTTGCGGCGCCCGCCGGGTCGAGTGGTTAGGCCAGTTGGCCAAGTACGGCTCGACCCTGGCGGTGACACGAGAAGGCGTGCGGGCCGGCGACGCGCGCAGCCTCGAACAGGCCGAACGCCTGGTCGGACTCCAACGGGAGATTCTGCTGAGCAATCCGCTCCTGCGGACGTTCGACGAGGTGTTGTTGGTGCGGCGGGCCGCCCGGGGCGACCTGGGACTGCCGGCGAATTGGGAGGGCAACTCGAGCCTGCGACCGACGGGTTGGGACAACGAGATCGGCGCGCTGTCGCTGCGCCACCTGGAGGCGCCGCGGCGGACGGTCTATCGGCCTGAGGGAAAGCGGTTCGTTGGAGACTTGCATCTGCACTACGAGGCAGACCGGTTGTTATTCTCTCAGGGCGGCCGCAACGGGCGTTGGCAAGTATTCGAGCTGGAACTGGCGGGGGGCGCGCCGGTGGAATTGCCGTTGATCATCGAGCCGGACGTGGACAACTACGACGCCTGTTACTTGCCGGACGATGACATCATCTTCACCTCCACGGCGCCCTTCATCGGTGTGCCGTGTGTGACCGGCGCTTCGCACGTGGCGAACCTTTATCGGTACGATCGCGCCACGGGCAAAATCCGGCGCTTGACCTTTGACCAAGAACACAACTGGGGCCCGGTGGTGCTCCCGAGTGGCCGGGTCATGTACACCCGCTGGGAATACTCGGACCTACCCCACTTTGTCGCCCGGTTGGTCTTCGCCATGAACCCGGACGGCACCGGCCAGACCGAACACTACGGCAGCGGTTCGTATTGGCCGAACGCGACCTTTTACGCCCGGCCGATTCCGGGTCAGGCGACGATGTTCGTGGGCATCGTCAGCGGCCATCACGGCGTGCGGCGCATGGGCGAACTGGTCCTGTTCGATCCCGCGCGAGGACGGCACGAGGCTCGAGGCGTGGTCCAACGGATCCCGGGTTATGGCCAGGTCGTCCAGCCCGTGATCCGAGATCATCTGGTGGACGAGAGTTGGCCGAAATTCCTGCATCCGTGGCCGCTGAGCGAGAAGTACTTCTTGGTGTCGGCCCAGCCGACCCCGCAATCGGCTTGGGGCATATATCTGGTGGACGTCTTCGACAATTTGTTGCTGCTAAGGGAGGAACCAGGCGCGGTTTTGTTTGAACCGGTGGCATTGCAGCGGCGACCGGTCCCGCCCCTGATCCCGTCCCGGGTTAAGGACGACGACCCGTGGGCGACGCTGTTCATTGCTGACCTCTACAGTGGGCCCGGTCTGGCGGGGGTGCCCCGCGGCACGGTCAAACGATTGCGCCTGCTGACCTATCATTTCGCCTATCAAGGCATGGGCGGGCAGGTGAACCGGGTCGGGTTAGACGGCCCCTGGGACATCAAGCGTGTGCTGGGGACGGTCCCCGTCGAGCCGGATGGGTCGGCCCTGTTCCGCGTGCCGGCCAACACGCCGATCTCGATGCAACCGCTCGACGAGCGCGGTCGCGCGCTAGCCCGGATGCGCAGTTGGACCACCGCTATGCCCGGCGAATTCCAATCCTGCGGCGGCTGCCACGAGCCGCAGAATCGCGCGGCGCTCAACCGTGTGGCCTTAGCCAGCCACAAGCCGCCGGCAGAAATCGCTCCCTGGTACGGGCCGGTCCGCGGGTTCAGTTTCAACCGGGAAGTGCAGCCGGTTCTGGATCGCTACTGCGTGGGGTGCCACCACGGGTTGCCGCGTGGGGTAGCGCCCGATTTGACCCTCCGTCCGGACGCCGAGGACGAGGTGACCGATCCGACCTACCGTCGGGGCAGCCGGTTCCCGCCGGCTTACCAGGCGCTTCGTTGTTTTGTGCGATCGGGCCCGGCGGAGAGCGACATGCACGTGTTGCCGCCGGCGGAGTTTCATGCTTCGACGATCGAGTTGGTGCAGACGCTCGAGCAAGGTCATTACGGGGTCGAGTTGGATGCGGAGGCGTGGGACCGGCTCTACACCTGGATCGACCTGGGCACGCCGGCGCATGGCACTTGGCAGGAGATCGTGGGCGAGCAACGCGTCGCGCACCAACGCCAGCGTCGGTTGGCGATGCTCGACGCGTATGCGGGGCCGGCCGAGGACGGCGAAGCGATTCATCCGACTTCAACCAACCTACCCGCGCCGTTGACGCCGCCCGCGCCATCCGCGCCTGCGGCTGCGTCGACGACCGAGCCGGTTGCCGCGTGGCCCCAGGTCGAGGGTTGGCCCTTCGACCACGCCGAAGCGGTGCTGCGACAGCACAAGCTTGGCCCGGCGTTGCGCACGGTCGAGTTGGGCGGGGGTGTGACGCTCGAGTTGGTGCGGATTCCGGCCGGCGCGGCGGTGTTGGGGGACGGCGACCGTTGGCCGCTGCGGCCAGTCCGGATCGAGCGCCCGTTTTGGATGGGCCGGTTCGAGGTCAGCAATGAACAGTACGGGTGCTTCGATGCGGCGCACGACAGCCGGCTCGAGCATAGCGATTTCTTGCACTTCAACACCGAGGATCGAGGCTACCCGCTCAACGGTCCCACGCAACCGGTCTGCCGGGTATCCTGGCATCGAGCCCAAGCGTTCTGCCGGTGGCTATCGGAACAGACGGGCAGCCGCTTCGCTCTGCCCACCCAGGACCAGTGGGAGTATGCGTGCCGGGCGGGGACGGCGGCGCCCTTCTGGTTTGGCGGCGACGGAACGGCGTTCGCCAGGAGCGCCAACCTGGCTGACGTCTCCTTCCGCCGCACCAAGCGCGCCTATCAAGACCGAGCCGGCCGCCCGGCGATCGTGCCGGAGTGGCGCCCGGCCATCGTCACCGTGGACGACGGTTACCGCGTGGCGGCGCCCGTGGGGAGTTACCAGGCCAACCCTTGGGGTCTGCACGATCTGCATGGCAACGTGTGGGAATGGACCCAGAGCGTGCACCCATTGGCACAGCGGCAGGCCGAACCGTTGCGACTGGTGTGCGGCGGGTCGTGGTCCGACCGCCCGAAGCGGGCGACTGCCTCCGCCCGGCTGTGGTACGCTCCGTGGCAAGTCATCTACAACGTCGGTTTCCGCGTCGTTTGCGAGGATTCATCGCGAGCGCACGTGGCGAGTCGGTGACCGGGCCGACGTTGAAAGCGGGCAGAGATCGGCCACGCGGGAGCGGAGAGGGGTAGGCCGCACCTCCACAAGATTGGAGCAGCGCCGATGGGTGGGTGCGGTTAAGGTTCGCGGCGTCGATGCGACCGTCTACGCGGACTTTCCGCGCCGGCTTGACCGAGCGGATCAGGTCAGACTGCCTTGACCGGCTTGCCTAACCGGCTTACCCGCGGAAGACCACTAGCGCAGGGCCAAGCCCGCCAAAGAAAAGCCTTGCGCGCCGGGGCCGCTCCCGCTACTGCCACGGGGAGCAATTTGACATGGGCTTCCCCTGGAAAGCACCGCCTGGCGGTGGCAAGTGCCAGCCGCCGGTCGCGGTTTGGGCTCTTCGGGCAGACGCGCGGCGGGGGATCGAGCCCTGGGCGGGATGGGATGGGAGTTGAAAACCTATGCTGTTGAAATGCCATGAACTGATCGGTTTTGTGTCGCCGTCGTTGGCGCAGGAGATGATCGAATACGCGTACGCGTCGGACAAGACCGTGTACCGCGCGGTGTTGGCGGCGGTGGCGGAGGCTAATCGGGTGCGGCCCGTGTTCCTCGAGCGGAAACCGCGCGCTCAGCGGCATGCGGACATGTTGACGGCGCTCAGCCGGCCGCGGATGGAAGAGGCGGCGGCGAACTTGTTGCGCGGTTGGCTGCTCAAGTCCGAGAACGCCATGATTGTCGAGTTCCTCGACGCGTTGGGGGTGCCGCACGAGAAGGGTGTGGTCGAGGATTTCCCGAGCACGATCGAGGATGCCAAGCTCAACGCCGCCGTCGACGCCCTGGTCGCCAAGTATCCGCGCGAGAAGGTGATTGTCTACCTGAACACCGTCAAGGCGACGGGCGGGATCGCCTGGCCCAACCTCGAGACCGTCCTGCAGAGCGATCCGCGACTCCAGCTCGGGTGAGTTCAGCCCCCCACCCGACCGGCGCAGCCCAACGCGCCGACGCGGCCTCAGAGCCGTTGTCCCGCGCGGGGCGCCTGGCGGTGTTGGTGGCGGCCTTCGCGAGCCTGGTGTTCGACGGCTTCGAGTTGGGCCTGATGCCGGTGGCCTCGCTTTCGGTGTCGCAGGACCTGCTGGGCGCCGCTTACACGCCCACCCTGGGCGGCGACTGGTTTGCCCGGTTCACCGCGGCGCTCATGCTCGGTGCGGCAGTGGGCGGCATCGCGCTGGGCAGCTTAGGCGACCGCCTTGGCCGCACCCGCGCCCTGGGGATCAGCGTGCTCTGTTACTCGGCGTTTGCCGGTGTGGGCGCGCTGGTGACCACCCAGGAACAGATGCTCGTGCTGCGGTTCTTGGTCGGTTTGGGGGTCGGTGGGGTGTGGCCTAACGCCGTGGCGTTGGTGGCCGAATGTTGGCCCGACAAGGCGCGCCCGACGGTCGCGGGCCTATTGGGGGCCGCCATTAACGCGGGCATCCTCTTGCTGTCACAGTTGGCGCGGCTCTGGCCCATCACGGCTGAGTCCTGGCGGTGGTTGTTCTGGTTGGCGGCGGTTCCAGCCCTGTTGGGCGTGTTGGTGTTGGTGGCGTTGCCCGAGTCGCCCCAGTGGCTGGCCGCGCACCGCGGCGCCGCGAACGCCACAAGCGGCGGCGGGCAGGGACAGGGAGAGCCCCGCGAGAGGGCTGGGTCGAGTCCGCTGCGGGACGTGCTGCGGCCGCCGTTGCTGCGATTGACGATCGTCGGCATCCTGCTGGGGTCCATCCCGTTGGTGGGAGCCTGGGCGGCGAGCAAATGGATGATCCCGTGGGCGGACAAGGTGGGCGGGGCGGCGCTGGCCGGGTATAAGGCCCAAACGCAGGGTTGGTGGGCGCTGGGAGCCATTCTGGGCAGTTTCACCGGCGCACAGATCGCAGCCTGGTTGGGCCGGCGCCGCGCCTACTTCCTGATCAGCCTCGGGGCGACCGTGCTGACGGTGGCCATGTTCCAACTGACCGCGCCGTTGCGCCCCTCGTTCCTCCCGACCGTGTTCGCCCAGGGTTTTGTGGCGACACTCTTCTTCGGCTGGTTGCCCCTTTACCTGCCCGAACTGTTCCCCACACGCGTCCGCGCAGCCGGGAGCGGCATCTCGTACAACGTCGGCCGGTTCGCCACCGCGGGAGGGGTGCTGCTGGCCGGTTGGCTCTTTACGGCGTTGGGCGGTAGTTATCCGACGGTGGGCGCGGTAGCGGCCTTGGTGTACGCGCTGGGCATGCTGGCGATTTGGTGGGCGCCCGACACGGCGGGGCGTAAGGTCGGTGCAGGATGAGCCGGGTGGGGTAGATGGCAGGCCCCTGCCACCGATGGTCCGTCGATGCGTGGCGGACCAACCACCCAACTCACCCCACCAGACCCATCGGACCGGTTAGACCCATACCCCCGTCCCAAACCTCTCTTGCCGCCGGTTATACCACTTGCTGAACCGTTGCTTGTACTCCTTCATGAACGCCGACACATCCCCCATCCGCGCCAACATCCGTTGCCGGATGTCCGCGTCTACCTTGCCCTGCGTCCGCAACGCCTGCCGGGCCAGGTAGGCCAGAGCTTGCTTCTTGCCTTTGCCGTAGAGTGCCTCCATGCGCTCGACCAGTTCGGCGTCGGTCGGGTTCTGCTGGGCCGGAACTCGGACCAGACTGATTAAATTAAATTTTTAAATTAATGTCACTTTGACGTTACACCGTGAATGGATCTCCGGTGGCTCAGAACCGCCCCGGCCCCTGAGGGGGCGGTGTAGTTTTAGCTTCCGTGGGGGGGCGGGGTGCTGGTAAGAAGCAGCCCGTTAACGCAACACTGTGAAAGTCCTTTTGGTTTACCCGCAGACACCGGACACATTCTGGAGCTTCCGGCATGTCTTGCGGTTGGTCTCGAAACGCTCCTCGCTGCCGCCCTTGGGGTTGCTGACCATTGCCGCCATGTTGCCGGCGGAGTGGCAGCTCAAGCTGGTCGATCTCAACGTGCAACACCTGCGGGACGAAGATCTCGCGTGGGCGGACTACGTGATGCTGAGCGCCATGATGGTCCAGAAGGACTCGGTGTTGGAGGTGGTCCGGCGCTGTCGATCGGCCGGCAAGACCCTCATCGCCGGCGGGCCACTCTTCGCCACCGGCCACGAGGCCTTTGCGGAGATCGAACATTTTGTGCTCGGCGAGGCCGAGGATCTCATGCCCGAGTTGATCGCGGACATGACCCGCGGGTCGCTGCGTCACTGTTACGAGGCGGAGTGTCGGCCGGACGTGACCCGTGTGCCGGTGCCGCGCTGGGACCTGCTCGAGCCGCGGCATTATGTGACCATGGCCGTCCAGTTCTCGCGCGGCTGCCCGTTCAACTGTGAGTTTTGCGACATCATCGTCATGAACGGCCGCGTGCCGCGCACCAAGACCCCGCAGCAATTGGTGTGCGAACTCGAGGCGTTGCGCCAGCGCGGTTGGAAGGACATGGTGTTCATCGTCGATGACAATTTCATCGGGAACCGCGCGCAGACCAAGGCGCTGTTGCGGGAGATCATCGCGTGGCGCACGCGGACGCGGGCCAAGATGGGCTTTTTTACCGAGGCCTCCGTGAATCTGGCCGACGATCCGGAGCTGTGCGACCTGATGGTCAAGGCCGGCTTCAGGAAGGTCTTTGTCGGCATCGAAACCCCGTCGACCGAGTCGCTCGAGGAATGCCGCAAGCTGCAGAACCAGGGTCGGGACTTGGTCGACGCGGTCAAGGTGCTGCAGCGGTCCGGGCTCGAGGTCATGGGCGGGTTTATTGTCGGCTTTGACAGCGACTCGCACGACATCTTCAAGCGGCAGTTCGAGTTCATCCAGCAGTCGGGGGTGGTGACGGCGATGGTGGGTTTGCTGACCGCGCTGCCCAAGACGCGGCTTTACCAGCGGTTGCTCGAGGAAGGGCGTTTGTTGGCCGCCAGCACCGGCAACAATACTCAGGCGGTCCTGAACTTCCGCACCAAACTCAACCGTGAGTACCTGCTCGAGGGTTACCGCGAGCTGATGAAAAAGCTGTATGAACCGCGCGTGTACTACCAGCGCATCTGCACCTTCCTGGACGAACACCGCGCGCGGGGGCCTCGGGGCCGCCTCTCCAGCTCGGACCTCCGGGCCTTCCTGAAGTCGTTCTGGGTGCTCGGCGTGTGGCATCAGGGCCGGCGCGCTTTCTGGAAGTTTCTGGCGCGCACCTTGGTCGAGCGACCGCACCAGTTTCATCGGGCGATGGAACTGGCCATCATGGGCCATCACTTCCGCCGCGTGGCCAGTCTCTTGTAGGGCGTGCCGCCCCACGCGCCGGTGCGGTTGCGGACGAAGCCTCGAGCGCGCTGGGGCCGAGCATGAGTGACGCCGTCGCCATCCGACTGTTGCCGTTGGGTAAGACCCTAACGGTCGAGCGCGGTACCCCCTTGCAGGATGTCCTCTTCGCGCAGGGCGTCGAGTTCCCCTGCGGCGGCCAGGGCCGGTGTCAGGGATGCCGCATCAAGGTGCTGGCCGGCGAACTGCCGATCACACCGGACGATCGCCGTCGGTTGAGCGAGCCGGACCTGGCGGCGGGTTGGCGGTTGGCCTGTCGCGCCCAGGCCCAGGGCGAGCTCGGACTCGAGCTGGCGCAATGGGAGGCGGCGATCTTGGGTGACGACACCGCCTTCGCCTTCACGCCGCGGCCGGGGCTCGGGGTGGCAGTGGACCTGGGCACGACCACTCTGGTGGCTCAATTGCTCGACTTGGCCACCGGCTGGGTGCTCGGCGTGCGCCTCGAGTTGAACGCACAGGCACGGCACGGCGCCGACCTGATGAGCCGGATCGATTTCGCGTTGGTCGGGGAGGGCCGGGCAGCGCTCACGCGGTTGGTGCGCGACCAGATTGGCGGCATGATCGACAGCCTGCTCGAAGGAGCGGCGCGTCCGGAGGAGTTGAGCCAGGTCGTCTTGGTCGGCAACACCGTCATGCACCATCTCTTCTGCGGCATCGGCGTGCAACCGCTCGCGCATCACCCGTTTGTGCCCGCGGACGACGGCCTCAAGACGTTTGCGGCGGCCGAGCTAGGCTGGCAACTGGCTGGGCGGCCGCAGGTCCATTTTTTGCCCTGCCTAGGCGGTTTTGTGGGCAGCGACATCCTGGCGGGGATCCTGGCCACCAAACTCCATGAGAGCGACCGGTGGTTGGGCTTGGTTGACTTGGGCACCAATGGAGAGATCGTCATCGGGCGGCGCGGCCGACTTCTGTGCGCTTCGACGGCGGCTGGCCCCGCCTTCGAAGGGGCGCGTATCTCGATGGGCATGCGGGCCGCCACGGGCGCCATCGCGGAAGTAGTCTGTCGCGACGGCGCGCTGCACTGCCGGGTCCTGGGCCACGCCCAACCGCGGGGCATCTGCGGCAGTGGTTTGGTGGATGCGGTGGCCTGCGGCCTCGACTTGGGTTGGATTCAGGCCTCCGGGCGACTCGCACAAGGCGACTCCCTGCCCTTGGCCGACCCCGTCGTGCTCACGCAGACCGACATTCGCGAATTGCAGCTTGCCAAAGGGGCCATCGCTGCCGGCATTCGCCTGTTACTCGCCCAGGCGGGCACGACCGGGGCCGAACTCGAACGATTGCACCTGGCGGGCGCGTTCGGCAACTACATCAACCGCGCCAGCGCGCGGCGCATTGGCCTGCTGGATTTTCCGCTCGAGCAAGTGCAACCGGCGGGGAACACGGCGTTGCTCGGCGCCAAGTTGGCCCTCTTCAGCCTCCCGGACCACGGCGGCCCGTTTGCCGAGCTCCGCAGAGGCATCACGCATGTTTCGCTCAATGAGGACCCGGACTTCCATGAGATCTACGTTGAAGAAATGGGCTTTCCTGAGCGGCCATCGTGACAAGCTGGCGCGTCGGTCGGGCGATTGGGCACCCGCGTGCCTTCCTATGCAGGGTGAGGGAGCGCCCGGGTCATCCGTCCCTTCTCCTCCGCTCATGGCAGCACGAACCCAGTCGCGCCCGAGTCACCGAGCTGGACGACACAACGGCGGTAGGGCGCGCGGTCCTCTGCGCGCCGCAAACCGCGGCGGACCTGTGAGATGGCGGCGCGCAGAGGACTGTGCGCCCTGCCGACAGACGGTCGCTTATCCCGGGGCCTGGTCCGTGAGCTGGCTCGACCGGTGGCTGAGCCTGGCCGTGGGCCTGGCAACTGCGGTTGCGACGCTTCCGGCTGGCCGCGGCGTGGAGGAATCGAGAGCGGACCGTGCGCGCATGGAGAGGGAGGGGGATCGGGTCGCCGCATCGGCGCCAACCCTCCTGCTTGGCCCGTACGAGCGACAGGTGAGTGCGCACCTCGAGTTGTTAGAGGGAGGAGTGACAGCCCAGCAAGCGCGGGCTGCCGAAGCCTTGGGGTTCCTCCGGGCGTACCGGGCCGAGTCTGCGTTGATCCGCAGGTTGAGGGTTGGGGCGACGGAGGTGCGCCGTCAGGCGGCGTTGGCGCTGGCCTGGTGCGGCGGGCGAGCGGCAGTGCCGCAGTTGTTGGACGCTCTACATGACAGCGATTGGTGTGTGCGTCAGGCCGCCCAAGTCGCCTTGGCCAACCTCACGGGGATGGAGCTGGAATTCGACAGCCTGGCGGCCCCGGCGCACCGGGAGACCCAGGCTGAGCGCTGGCGCGTCTGGTGGTCGGCGGTGCCGTTGAATCAGCCGCCGCGCGAGGCGCTCGAGTGGGTGGTAAGGCCTGATCGGACCGGCCGGCGCACGGTGACGGTCTCGAGTGCCTACAAAGGACCACCTGAAGTGCTCGTGGACGGCGAGGTTGGGCCGGCCTTTTGGCAGACCAAGAACGTTCAACCGCCCCAATGGTGCACCGTCGATCTAGGGCGACCGATCGAGCTGGACCGAGTCCTCGTGCACCAGTACGGCCCGGGCTTCTGCATGACCGACTACGAGTTGGCGTGCAGTCTTGATGGCCACACCTTCGATCCGGTGCGCCGCGAGAAAGGCGTCACGCCAGTCGAGTTGGTGGTCCGATTCCCGCTGCGTCAGGCGCGATTTATCCGGGTAACCAGCTTCGGCTCCGAGCGGCCGCTCTATCCAACCACCTTCCTCGAGATCGAGATCCACGGGCCTGGTCAGGCGACCGCGACATCGAAAGCATCGGTGACCTGGCGCCAAGAACGCGCGCTCCGGGCGCTCGGCGCCCTGGGGGGCGAGGGCGCCACCGCCGCGATCATCGAGTTTCTCGGGGATTCACCCCCGACAACGCCCGCCCAACGACCGGCTGTGCGCGCCGCGTTCCGCGCCTTGGGCCGGCTCCAAGAGGCGGCGGCCTTCCCGCGTTTGGTGCGGTGGCTCGAGAACCCGATGTGGGCGCGCGCAGCGGCGGATGCGTTGGGCGAGTTGGGCGATCGACGAGCCGTGCCGGCTTTGTTGACGGCGTATGAACGCTATGCCAAACGGCTCGATGGCCGAGATCCACCGGAGGTGCCAGCCGACGATCGCATGAGCTTCCCTAGCGAAGACCGGATGCTCGAGACACCGTACTGGATTGCCTATGCCCTGTGTCGGTTGCCCCTGGACGATCCCGCAGACCGCCAGACCCTGCACCGGTTGGCGCCGCAGGTGATGGCGAATCTGCCCGGGGATCACGACACCTTCTTCCTCTATCAAGCGGAGGTGGGCCATCTCCTGACTCGGTTCTTGCTCGAGCAATCGGGCCGACGACAAGAGGCCTGCGAGCACGCGTTCGCACTGCTGGACCCGGCGCGAGCTGTCTCCCAGCTTGGCGCGGGTGAGAGCCTATGGCCTGTCTTTGCCCCGCGCCGCATGGCTTCCTGGTTGCCCGCCGTCTGCACGGACCGCGTGGACTTGCCGCGCTTGGTGCTGCTGTTGGATCACCCCGATCGTTGGGTGCGACTCAACGCGGCCAAAACCCTGGCGTGGCTGGGTGACCCCGCCGCGATCGAGCCACTGGCCCAGCGGTTGACTCAGGCCAAAGCCGAAGCAGAGTACGGCTTCAGCGGCACCTTCAAGGACGAGGAGTTCAACGATCCGGCACCACGCTGGCGCGAAGGTCTAGTGCGTGCCTTAGGCCTGCTCGGTGCGCATGCGCATACGGCGCTCTTGGCACGCGTGCTCAACGACGAAAACTCGGTGCTCGAAGTGCGCCGCGCCGCCGCGGACGCTCTAGCCGATATGGGTAACCCTGAGGCCATGGCTGCCCTGCAAACCGCCGCGCGGCGCCACGATTACTTCAACATCCGTCACGTCGCCCGCGATGCACTGCGTGCGCGGGCGGTCCCCTTGGAGTCCGAACCGACCCGTCGACCCGCACCGCCTCCGCCCACGACAGCGCCGGGGCCGTCGCCGGGCCCAAGCGGAACCTTCCACGCGCTGGTCTTCATCCAAGGGGACAACGACGTCCCCAACACGCCGCAAACGGTCGAGCAAGCGGATCGTTGGCGCCAGACCTATGTGGTCACCGATGAGGGCCCCTCGTATCGGCCGGGGAACAACCTCTACGTGCTCGAACCGGCGCGCCCCGACGGTCACGTGCGGCCTCTGACCACCTTCACCGACGGTTACGTGGCCGAGCCGGAGGTATCTTGGGACGGGACCGAGGTGGTGTTCTGCCGGCGCGGTCAGCGCGATCCCTGGTGGCAAATCTACACGATCGGTGTGGACGGCACCGGCCTGACCCAGTTGACCCGTGGCCCGTACCACAGCATCGGGCCCGTCTGGCTGCCCGACGGCCGGATCGCCTTTGCCTCGAGTCGCCTGGGGGCGCGGGATGAGTACCACGGTTACCTGTGCACGTCGTTATGCGTGATGAACCGCGACGGTACCGGGCTGGAACTCTTAGCGGTCAATATTGGACGGGACAACGAACCGGCCGTCTTAAGCGATGGCCGGATTGTCTTCAGCCGGCTCGAGGTCTTCTATTCGCGCAACAAGACCGAACTCACCCTCCACGCGGTGAGGCCCGATGGCACCCAAGATGTGGTGCTCTACGGGCCGGAACGACGCCAGTTCTGGCGCCAGTTGGATCACGGCGCGCCAGACCCGGCGGACGTTCAGGAAGCGCCCTTGACCCACCGCGTGTTGCGCATGACCCAGCCTCAACCCATGCCCGCGGGCGGCGGCATCATCGTCTCCACTCAGGGCGGCCTGACGCTCATCGGCCCGAGGCGCGACACCGAGACGCTGCTCTGTCCGGACTATAAGGACTACGCTTACACGACACCCTTCCCGTTGCCTGATGGTCGCGTCCTTTGTTCGGCGACCTCTAAGACCCCTGATCGCAAGGCGGTGGACCTGGGCATCTACCTCTTTGACCCGGCTACGGGCCAACGCGAGTTGGTCTACAACGACCCGGCTACGGCCGACTACGAAGCGCGCCCGATCATGGCCCGCCAGCGGCCTGCCGTGCAGCCCGTGGCGCAGACCACTTCTGGCTACAGCGGCCATTTCTTGTGCGCGTCGGTCTTCGATTCCCAGGAGGCCGAGGTGCGAGAACGCGGACGGCTGATCCGCTTGATCGAAGGGGTGCCACAGGTCGGACGGCATGCGACCCACACGACGACCGATGAAGTGTGGAAGAACCATGGCGGGACCTTGGCCCGGGTCCTGGGCATGGCGCCCCTGGCGGCCGACGGATCCTTCTTCGTCGAGGTCCCGGCCGATCGCCTCTTGCACCTTCAGGTTCTGGATAGCGACCGTCGCGTGGTGGGCAATCAACTGACCTGGATCTATGCGCGACCGGGCGAGACCAAGGCCTGTGTGGGATGCCACGAAGACCCGCACACCGCCCCACGCGGGCGATTCCCCTCGTCCTCACCGCTGGCGGCGCAACAGTCGCCGCTAGACTTCTTGCCGCGTGGCGACGAGTTCGTTTATCGTGCCAAGGCGTGGTTCAAGGGGAGTCTGCCTTCCGAGATCGAGGAGCGCACACGGACCGTGCGCGCCGTCAACCTGCTGGGCCGCTAGAGCGCAGCAGGGATAAACGATGTTGACACGATACGGGTTGGCCTGCGGGGTGTTGGCGCCCCGGCGTTCCCCGCGGCGCGGCGCGGCGCGATCTCGCTGGGTGGGGTGGCGTGGCGGGGCAGGGGGCGAGGGTGAGGTGATGGTGGTGGATGTCGCGGTGGGGTTGCGGTGGTGCGCGTCTGGACGCCGCGAGTCTTCAATTATTTGACATGAAAAATGAAGTTGACGGGAAAGTATATCATCGAATAGTCTTGCCGCGTTTATGAGATGCCCGGGTATCACGTGGAGGTTGAAGTATCTAACCACGCATCCTCGCTCGATCCCTCTATGAAAACGACTCGCATCAAAGTCAAAGGCCGCATCGCCGTCTACCACTGCGTCTCCCGCATCGTCGGCGCCCAACGGCTCCTCGATGACCTCGGCAAGGAAACCTTGGTCAGGCTCCTCCGGCGCCTGGCCACCTTCTGCGGCCTCGAGGTCATCACCTACTGCATCATGTCCAATCACTTCC
>Ga0194125_10001308_pt1 | contig 42320 bp, 37 predicted proteins | sample TA2KigC250mmetaG_FD_148626 | JGI IMG/M metagenome (GOLD analysis project Ga0194125, IMG submission 148626) | Freshwater microbial communities from Lake Tanganyika, Tanzania - TA2015034 Kigoma Deep Cast 250m | ecosystem: Environmental > Aquatic > Freshwater > Lake | place: Tanzania: Lake...
GTGAGGTGGCGGCGAGGCCGAAGCCGAGCGCCGTCCAGACATGCTCCGAAATCTGTTCTATGCGGGGTGAGCCGATGAACTCGTCTCGGTGTTGGCGGATAACTTCTGCACCAGTGGTGGTTGGTGGCTGGTGGAGAGGCTTCCCGCAGTTTAAATTGGCTGCTGTCAGGAGAGAAAACGCCAGGAGGAAGAGCGCTGGCTTGAAAACAGTCGGCAGCTTGGTCATGTAAACACCTCCCATTCTATGGACTGCGCCGGTTTTTCTTGTTTACCTATTGTGGGCCCTGGATATCCTTCAAGATGCCACTAATTCCATACCCTTATTAAGTGCGGCCAGGTTGGTTTCGACTTCTTTGGGGAACATCTCCTGAATTGCGGTTTCGACTGATTCTCTGTCCAGCGGCAGCACGCCGGTCTGGAGCAATGCGCCGATGAGTATCATGTTGGCGAAAATGGGGTTGCCCATTTTCTGGGCTTCCTCGGTGGCGTTCACTATCCAGGTTTTGGATGACAGAGACTTGATGCTTTCCCTGGCTTGTTCGATTTTGGGGTAAGTAGCGCTGCCAGAGGTAACATCTATGGAGTAGATTGGCCTGGGGTTGAAAATGGTAATCACGTCAGGGTTGCCATACTGGCTTAGCATGCGCAGGGTTTCCACCGGTTCCATGCCCAGGATTATGTGGGCATGTCCGTCCGGGATGAACGGGCTGTACTGTGAGTCGGCTGAAATTCTGAGATGGCTCATGACCGGGCCTCCTCGTTGGGACAGGCCGTAGGTTTCTCCTATGGTTACCAGGTAGCCCTTTCTCACCAGTGCATTGCCTACTATGAGGGCGATAATTACGTTGCCTTGCCCGCCAACGCCGGTGATGATGAGATTTAGAGGGTCTTTGCTCAGTTGTTTTGGCTTGATGTTCATGCGGCCTCCTTCACGATAGCCCCCTGTGGGCAGATATCTGCGCAGAATCCGCAGCCGTTGCATACCACCTCATCTATTTTCGATTTGCCAGCTTCCTTGTCCCAGATAAGGCCGGGGCAGAGGAACATTCTGGTGCATACACGGTCGCAGCCACAGGCTTGGCCCACACATTTTTCGGAGTCAATGTGCACCTTGTAAGGTGCTTTTGCCTTTTTCCCTCTGACCAACTCGCATTCACGGCGCATGATGGCTACTTTGGCGCCACCTCCTTCAGCCATCATGTTCAGCAGGGTATTGGTGGTGGATTTGAGGTCAAATGGGTCGCATATTTCAACGCGAGCACCCAGAGAGCGGCATAGTGCTTCCATGCTGATAGGCTGTGTTTGTTCTCCTATGGCGGTCACGCCGGTGCCGGGGTGGGGCTGAAAACCAGTCATGGCAGTGGCGCTGTTGTCCAGTATTACCAGGATGTAGTTGGACTTGTTAAATATGCCGTTTATCAGTGCGGGTATGGTGGCGTGGTAGAAGGTGGAATCACCAACAACTGCAATCACCGGCTGGTTGAAGCCAAATTGTGCCAGCTTTCCCAGGCCACTGGCAATTCCAGCACCAGCGCCCATGCAGTGAACGGTTCTTAGCTGGTAGAAGCCGGCGGCACCAAGCGCCATAGAGTAACAGCCGATGTCTCCGGTTACCACGCCATTGCGGCCGTCGAGCTTAGTGGCGTTCTTTATAGACCAGAAGGTGGCTCGATGCGGACAACCAGCGCAGAAGGTCCAACTGCGCGTTGGCACGCTAGTTGATGCCAACTCGGCTGCCTTTTTACTGTACTCAGCGTCTCGCGCTTCATAGGACACGCCCAGAATGCTGGTTATGGCTTTCATTACCAGGTCCGGGTTAAGCTCTCCCTGGGCGGGTATATGATTGGAGCGTTTGCCTAAGAAGATGGGGCGTGGTGCTGTTGAAGGCAAGCTGGCGGCAAATTCCATGATGCTTTGTTCTAGGAAGGGGTCTATCTCCTCGACGAAGAGAATTTTATGCGATTTGGACAGGTGCTTTTCAATGAATTTCTCTGGCAACGGCCAGAGGGTTCCCAGTTTCAGTATGCCGACTTTGTCTTCCAGTTTGAGGGCTTTCACTGCATCCTGCGAGTAGAGCCAACTGCTGCCGCAGGTGATAATGAGAAGGTCTGGTTGTTCGGGGCCAAGGTAGTAGTTGAAGGGAGAGGATTCGAATTGTTCTTTTGCCCTGGCAAGTTTAAGGTGCAAGAAAGTGTGGCGTATGGGGCTGGAGATGGGCATGTACCTGGTGGGGAAAGGGTTGCGTGCGTCATGGCACTGGTCAAAATAGGCTTTTTTTTGTTTTCTGGGTAGCTCACCGAGATTGACATTGCCTCGGGCATGGGCGATACGGGTAACACTGCGCAGCATACACAAGGTGCCCAGCTGCTCTGCGAGTTCGAATAGCCATTTGGTCATGTCTTTTGCTTCCTGGAAGGTGCCCGGCTCTACCAGCGGGATGTCCAGCCATTTGGCGATGTGCCTGGTGTCTTGCTCGTTAGTGCTGGATATGGCGGAGGGGTCATCGCAACTGATGAGCAGCAGGCCAGCGGGGCCAATTCCAGTCATGACCAGATTTGACAGAAAGTCAGATACCACGTTGATGCCATTTTGTTTCATCGAGGCCATGGCGCGGATGCCAGCAAAAGATGCTCCGGCGGCTGCTTCCATAGCCACCTTTTCATTTATTGACCACTCGGCGTAGATGTCCATGTTTCTGGCTACTGAAGCCATGCTGTTCAGTATCTCAGACGATGGCGTCCCCGGGTAGGCAGCGGCGAAGCCCACGCCAGCCTCGAGAGCACCACGGGCGATGGCTTCGTTGCCTATGAAAAGCTGGCTGGTACCGGGAGCGTCTATGTCAATTGTCGCCATCTCTGTTTCCTCCTTGGCTGGCCTAGCCCAGCAATGCGTCCATGAGGCCCTGTGGCAGGGTCAGATAGAGCAATTCCTTTTTGTCGCCGGTGCGGTTGATTATCTCCTGCAAGGCGCGCTTCTTCTTCAGCCAGGCTGCCTCCTTGAGATGTGCCAGGTTCTGCGGTGGCAATTTATTGATTTCCAGCTTACCTTTGGTCCTGGCTAGTTCCAGGAGATCGGCGCCTTTTTCGGTGCGCACGATTATGGTGTTCCATCCTTCAATACCCTCGGCGGCACCGATGGAGAGGTCGGCTAACTCGGCTGTCATATCCAGGCAATAAGCACAGGTGGGCATCCTGTAATTTCTAACATCATCCAGGGGGAGGGATGTGGTGCCTGAAATGGTGAAGACATCGAAGCGGTTGGCTGGAGGCGGTGGGATATCAAATTTGGTTACTTTGGGGATTTCGAACTTCTCTTTGAGGAACCCGTGGAAGCTGTCTGGGGCAAGTGCCCAGGTGCAGAAGAGCCCGATAACCAATTGTACGTTGTTTATGTCAGCTCGATTTTGCGGGGGATGATTCCTCATCTTGGTTAAAGCCAGGACCTGGCAGGGGGTGGCTACTATGCCCAATTTCAGGTTGCTATCTTTAGGAAGCTTGTTATAAGCCTCTAATACCGGGCAGGCCATGTAGTTTGAGCCAGCGCACTGAAGGATTTCGTCAGTGGTCTTAGCCAATGTGGCAATTGAGGTCTTATCAGGTGACATCTTGGACATGACGGTACCCTGGATGAGTCTTTCTTCTAGTGCCAGAGAGAGTAGAGTAGTTACTGACCCACCGTACTGAGCCTTGGTTGCGATTTGTTTTTCCGTTGAGCGGGCGATGAGTATGTCCCTGGCGGTGCCCATCTCGTCATGGCTATAGGGGGCACTGAAGACATGCTGACTTAGCCTGTCCATGTCTATGTGGGTGCGGGGGCAGTACTCGTAGCATTGGGCACCTGTCACGGAGCATTTGTCGAGGAGCGCAATCCTGCCTTTGTAGTAGGCGAGATAGGGACAGCTACCGGTGCAGGCGCCGCAGAGTGTGCATAGCCCTTGGTCGACGACCTCGGTCAACAGGTCATTGCAGGTTTTGGTGGCAATAACCATAGGAGCCCTCCTTCTCGATATCTCTAAATGGTCTGGAGCGCTTTTTATGATGGCAATATGGATTGTGAGATTTAGAAGCCCTTACTTTTCCTGGCTCAGTTTGACCAGCGTCTTGGTAGGCTTGAATACATCGGTATTGTATTCCTTGGCCATCTCCTCTAACCTCTTGACTATCTTTGCGTAGCCTATCACCTTAGCCATCTGGAATGGGCCTATGGCTGAACCACCGCCATTAACCATGGCGGTATCGATGACATCCATGCTCTTGGCGACACCCAGCTCCAGTAGCTTGGTTGCCTCGTTTACCTGGATGGCAGCCATATCGGTGGGGTCAAAATCTGCCCTCTCCTTAGCCAAGTCAATGGTAGGCCTGCCCTTGGACCAGTCGAAGATGCCTTGCCCTGTCTTCTTTCCCAGCTTATTGGCATCGATAAGCTCTTTCCACCATCTGGCTGGCTTGTAATCAGCGGAGACTCTGTCGGCATAGTAAAGTGCGCTGTGATAGCCTACGTCCAGGCCGGTGAAATCCATGATCTCGTAGGGGCCCATGGGCATGCCCAGTTTTCTCATTTTGGCATCTACTCCCTCGGCAGCGTTTACACCCCACTTGTCCAGCAGCTTGCCCAGATAAATCATAGTGGGTGCATTGACACGGTTGTAAATAAAGCCGGGGGAGTCCTTTTCTACTCTCACTGCCACTTTACCCATCTTGGTTATCAGGTCGCGTGCCAGTTGCATGGTCTCTTCGCTGGTCTTGTCACCTTTTATGTATTCGACCAGCTTCATTAAGACAGCAGGATTGAAGAAGTGGATGCCGACGACCTTATCTGGCCTTCCTGTGGCTGCTGCTATTTCTGTGATGCTCATGTTGGAGGTATTTGAAGCCAGTATGGCATGCTTGGGTGCGGACTTATCCAGGTTGGCGAATATCTTTTTCTTGAGGTCCAGAATTTCTGGTGCTGCCTCGATGACGAAGTCCACGTCTTTTGCGGCCTTTTCCAGGTCGGTGAAGGTCTGTATGCTGGCCAGCATTGCCTTTTCGGCTTCCTGTGTAATCTTTTGCTTCTCCACGAATTTTGCCAGGCTTTCCTTTATCCTGCCCAGGCCCTTGTCCACAAATTCTTGTTTGATGTCTGACATGGCTACCTTGTAGCCAGCAAGGAGAGCTACTTCAGCAATCCCGTGGCCCATGTCTCCAGCGCCTACTACTCCGATTTTCTTGATGTCCTCTAGTTTCATGTCATAACCTCCTTAGTTGTATTTTCTGCTAGATAGTTATTCGCCCGTGAATACCGCTTCGCGCTTCTGGAGGAAAGCTGTTATACCCTCGACGGCATCCTTCGATTGCCCTACCAGGCGTGAGCCCTCCAGCTCGATTTTGAGGCCTTCTTCGAAGGTCGAATTAAGGCCGCGGAACACGGAATCGAGTATGGCTTTGACGGCGAGTGGTGCTTTCTTCGCCAGTTCCTTCCCCAGATCTTTTGCATCCTTTAACACCTCGCCTGGTTTGGAGACCTTGTTGATTAGCCCGATGCTCAATGCTTCGGGTGCTCTCAGCCTTTTGCCGGTGAGGAGCATTTCCAGCGCCTTGGTCTTTCCGATGAGCCTGGGCATCCTTTGTGTCCCCCCCCAGCCGGGGATGATGCCCAGGGTAATTTCTGGCAAGCCTATTACGGCTCCCTCGGCATCTACCATGAACCTGAAGTGGCAGGCCATGGCCAACTCGCAGCCGCCACCCAGGGCAAAGCCGTTGATAGCTGCGATTACGGGCTTAGGGCCGCCTTCAATCTTGTTAAAGACCTCATGGCCTTTGCCCGGAAGCTGTGCCGATTCCGGAGTTCCGGCGGTCTTGACGTCAAAGCCAGCCGAGAATGCCTTCTCGCCGGCACCGGTGATGATGATGGCCTTTATGGCCTTGTCTTTTTGCAGTTCGTCAACTGCGTTGCCGATTTCGGCCATTACGGGATAACTGATGGGATTGGCCGGTGGCCTGTTTAGGGTGATGATTCCGATGTTGTCCTCGCGTTCGACGGTGAGATACTGGTAGCTCATAAACTCCTCCTCTTGATAGATATTTTTAAGGCATTGGCACGATGCCTTCGAGTCCTTGTCTGAGTTTGTAGTTACACACTATAATGTTGTAGCCTGGAATCAGAGCATTGGAAAACGCAAATGCCGCTGATAACTGTACAATTTTATACACTGTGGCGTCAATACCTGGGGGTCGACCAGGTGTCTATTGAGGCTGAGAGCCTGGAAGACGCCTTAAATCAAATCGACCAAAGATATGGTGCCGTGCTTAAGGAGAAGCTGCAAGCCCGGGGGGTGAAGGTGGATGGCAAGATACAGGATTTCTCCATGGTGCTGTTGAACAATACCAGTGTGCGCAATTTGAAGGAGAGCGTGTTGAAGGAGGGAGACGCATTGCGCTTCTTCCCTCCTGTCATGGGTGGCTGAGGGCTACGAGTGGCTATTGCGAAGGCGGCAACAGGCGGTCGATGGTTGCAGGATGCGAGTTGCAGGATGCAAGCGGCTAGCGACTGGGGGATGTGGGATTAGTTTTCCGTCTGGAATGCCAGTGCCAGGGAGCCGGGGCCGGTGGCGAATCCGATGATGGGGCTGAACTCGGTGACGAGCAGTTCACTGCAGTTGAAGGCGTCTTCAACTCTGCGCCGCAAATCTTCTGCTAGTTTGGGGGCGTTGGCGTGCTGGACGATGACGCGTACTGATTTCTGCTCTGCCGTTTCCCGCATCAACGATATCAGGCGTTCTATTCCTGCTTTGTTGCTACGGACAACGCCTGAGAACTTCACCCTTCCCTGGCCTATGGTAAAGACGGGCTTGATGCTGAAGAATGAGGCTGCGGAAGGCAGGGGGGCTGGCACGCGGCCAGTGCGTGCCAGGTATTGCGGAGCTACGATGAGACCATATAGATGGACTTTGCTCTGGATTTCCTTGACCAGGTCAATCAGTTCCTCCAGCGTGGCTCCTGCTGCAGCAGCTCTGGCTGCGGCTAGGTCGATTAGAGCCTGGCCTCCGGCAGCGGTGCCGGCATCCATGACGTGGACTTTGGAGCCAGGTGGCATCTGCCTGGCGGCATTGCTAGCTGACTCATACATCATGCTTATCTTGGTTGGGACTGTGAGACAGAGCACGGCATCCGATTTCTTCAGCGCTTCGTGATATGCCTTGATGAAGTCGCCTGGAGCAGGGGCGCTGGTGCGAAAAGGCATCTTGTAGGCCAGCATTTCGTAGACCTCGGTGGTGGAGATGTCCACTCCGTCGAGATAACTCCGCCCGTCAAGCATGAAGGGCACCGGTACTATCTTGATGGTGTATCTCTTTACTTGGTCGGCGGGCAGGCAGGAAATGCTGGAGGTTACGATTGCTACAGCCATAGCATACCTCGCTATGCGATGCTGTCTTATATTAGCATGCGATTAATTGGGATGTCAATTTCAGATTCGTATTGCCTTTGCCTGTGTGTGTTGCATTGCCCATACTCCGTTGTTGTATTATAATTGAAGGCAAGCGGAGCTAGTGTGCTTGTTGTTTTAAGAATGCTCCGCTACAATTCTGGAGGGAAGGTTTGAGAGATGGCTAGAAAGCCTCGTAGGGAAGAGGTTGAGAGGATTCTGAAGAATCTCCTGGAGTCGGAGATTCCTGAGATACAGGCGGTTGCCAAGCAGTTGACAGACCGCATCAGGAAGCTCGAGGAGCACAGCGTCAAGCTGCAGGACTACGTGGCTCGGATTGAGAGCTTGACTGCGGAAGAAGCCGATGCGCTGGTGGAAAGTAAGATTGGCGAGATAGTCGATGACTTGGAGAGGGCATTGGGCAAGAGGCGGCAGAAACCAGCGACAGTAGAGGTCGAGCCGGAAGCTTCGGTAGTAGAGGTAGCGCCTAAAGCTGTGGCTGAAGAGAGTGTGGAAGTAAAGGGCACTGGCCTGCGGCCGCCCAAGTACAAGACACCTGAAGGCCTGGTAATTCGGAAATCACGCAGGTAGCCTCATGTCCCAGTCTTGGGGGAGGCAGTGTGGGTTTGTTTTTCAGGGTGGGTGGTCAGCCCCGTGCCCCTGTAGCTCAGAGGATAGAGCAGCGGTTTCCTAAACCGCGTGTCGGGCGTTCGAGTCGCCCCAGGGGTACTACGCTATAGTTTGTGTTGGGCTGCGTGTCTTGCACAAGATGTAGGACACGCAGTTTTTTGTGCCCAAAATAAACTGCAGGTCGGTCCCACATCAATTTCACATCAATGAGGGGTCAAGTCCAAATCAATTTCAGGTCAAGGTTTTTTGACCTGGCGAGGAGGCTTGACTACCATGAGAGAAAAGGAGTTGAGAAGGGACCAGATGGACAAGGGACAGATACCGCTCGGGAGGCTTATTGAGGAATATCTCCTCGTCTGCCGCACCGAAGGTAAGACACCGAAGACCCTCCGGGGTTACAGGGAGAAACTGGGGAGGTTCTGCCGCTGGCTGAACGGGAACCTGGGCGACTTCACACTGCAGGCTGTTCGCTCATATATTAGCGAACTCCAGCAGGCAAGGAAGTACCAGGGTCATCCCTATTGCCCGGTGCAGGAGAGCGGCCTTTCAAGTATTACTTTGAAAGGTCACGTCGTGGTTCTGAAAGGCTTCGCCACCTGGCTCTATGAAGAGGAATACACTGATGAAAATGCTTTGGGTAGGCTTAAACCGCCTAAGGCAGCCAGGAAAGTGATGGCTACTTTGACCGAGGCCGAAATAGCGAAGATACTATCCTGTGTTAGGCGCGACACGCCTACAGGCTATCGGAATGAGGCTGTAATTCACTTGTTTCTGGATACAGGTCTTCGATGCGCTGAGCTCGTGGGGCTTCCGATGCATGACCTTTTTCTCGATAACCAGTGTCTGAAAGTGATGGGGAAAGGACAGAAAGAGAGGATAGTACCGTTTGGCGACCGGACGGCCAGGGCTTTGCTCAGATACTTGAACCTGAGGCCTAAAGTGAACGGCTGTGATAGTGTTTTCCTTAATATCGATGGAAATCCTATGACAGAAAACGCCATCAAGATGGTTTTTGAGCGGTTGGCCAAGACTGCAGAAATACCACGCTTGCATGTCCACCTACTGAGACACACTATGGCCACCAATTACTTGCTAACTGGGGAGAACCCTATAAAACTGCAACGTATCTTGGGACACGAAACACTCGAGATGACCCGAAGGTACGTGGACATGGTCGCGGTACAAGTAGCGGTAACCGAGTCTAGTCAATCACCAGTTGATAGGATGCACCTCAAGTATCCAAGGGGTGCCACGCGACCAAGGTGAAGCTCCGATTACCTTTTTTCCCAGACGGACTGCAGCGAAGCCAACATACCCAGAGTTCATATTCACCTGCAGATGCACACTTTTGCCACGCGGTTTGTTATGTGAGGCAGCGACAGCCTGACTTTGCAATGGATATTGGGGCACGAGACTCGAGGGATGACCCGCCGCTGTGTAGACCGCTAGCATATCGCGTCACAATTTGGCTGAATGCTACCTTCTCGCTCTAGGAATTCTCGGTCTTCGGGAGCAACTGACAATAGGCTTTGCCATCCTCTGGCTTAATGGGGGCATCAACCAAAAAACGAGACAAAGTTCTTTTAGTCTGCCAAGGATTCCGGCCAGTATATTTTTGCGAGCCTGTTCTTCTTCCGCAATAAGTAACGAAGAGAGCATGCCTAGCTCGAGTTAGAGAAACATACAACAGCCGACGCTCATCCCCTTCCCTTTCTTCACCTAGCTGATCTCCGGGCATGTATTCATCTTCCGCACCTACTATGAAAACAGCGTCTGCAGTCAACCCCTTTGCCTTATGCATGGTCAATATGTTAATGCTGCTAGGCTCGATCTCCTGCTCCTTGTCTCCGAGGGAGACCGAGATGGTGGAAAGCAGGTCATCTACCGTCTTAGCTTCAGAACTCTCCAGAATCGCTTGCACATGATCAAGAACTTCACTCCTCCGCTTTTCATCTCGGATCGTGTTTTCAGCAGCTTTAGAAAGAACCCCCGGGAGTTCTTGAGTGCTAATATTTCTAGCATCGAATTGGCTAATTAGATTTTCGATGGTTTCCAACTCTTGCGAAAGCAGAGCGCCTCGCTTTGCCAGCAGATCTGGCGAACTTTTTATGGTTCCTAATACTTCGGAAAACGTAAGCCCCTTGTTCACCGCAAATTCATAAACATTGGAAATAGTGTCCAGTCCGATCCTATTCTTCCTAATTTGAAGAAGGGTTCGCCAGGCTAGGTGGTCCTTTGAGTTTGCACATAGACGAAGGATTGCAAGAAATTCACGGCCATCCCTCTCATCAAGGGGATTGAATACATCTGCCATAGAAACAACAGGTAGAGTGGCCTTAATCAAGGCGTCCCGGAGAACGCTAGAAAAGCAAGCATTGTGGTCAGCTCGAATTAGTATCAGGATGTTCTTAGGTTCATACTGTAGCTCGTCTATTAAGTGTTTGCATATAGTAGTCACTCCTTGAGCTTCCTCATCCTGATTATCAAACCACAGTACACGGACTTCGCCCTCACCAGCTGTGGGGCGGGCCTCTAAGGGCTTGGGGATGCGTTTTGGATCCAAGTTAGCCACAAACAAACCAAGGTCGAGGATTCTCTTGTCGCACCGCAAGCAATGCTCTAGCTGCAATAAACTGCATGGTTGGTAGTCCTGGTCAAACATGCGGATGCCTTTAGGATGGGCAAACCTAAAACCATAGATACTTTGGTCGTCATCACCTGTCACGAATACCTCTCCACCGGCTCGTGTAAGGGCTTTGACTACCGCAAGGTCACATCGGTTTAAATCCTGATATTCATCAACTAATATTTGCTTGTATGACTGCTCCAACGTGAAATTAGGATTCTGCTCTAAAGATTTTTTCAGTTGATAGACCAACTCGGACCTCAGCATGTAACCATAGACTCCACGATGCTGTCGCCATGTGCCTAGAAGCTGAGGGTCAGGATATGTCGAGTCCCAATCTTTCTTTTCAGCCTCCAATGTCTGCCAATCTGACGAAAGTTGGTTGAACTTGTTTCGAACGGTTCTTAAATCGATGTCAAGAATGCGCTTGATGTCTTCTTCGATAATGTTTCGTTCCTCCCAATCGTCTGCAATTCGCAGGGGCCTAGGAACTATGGTAATAACCGGAGCATTCTTAAGTAGTTGACTCAGGGCAAATGAATGAAGGGTGGAGATCCGAGGTGTCACTATGCCGTCTGATCTAAACTCATCTGCTACCCTCTGCCGGAGCTCATGAGCAGCAGCACGCGTGAAAGTTAGAGCTAATATCTCACTTGGCTCAACGATACCATTTTGAATTAAGTAGAGGATTCTCCGGCTTAGCGTCAGTGTCTTACCGGTTCCTGGCCCTGCTAGGAGACAAGCATGGCAGCCAATCGTACAGACAGCCTCTCTCTGGTCCGGTAGCAGGTTTGAATCCCAAGACATGTGTCTTGTTACCTACAGAGCTATTTTACCATACTATCACCGCGGTGCCGTATGTTTACTGACCTCGCGCAATGTGATGATGGCGATACGACCCCATTTTGATGAAAGCCCAAACAATCTGACGAAAAGTTCAGCGATTAACTCGTGATGGTGTGGTGCCCTACTATTGGCCAGCAAATACTAATAAGTCAGAGAAATGAGTCGGTTCCAGTTTCTCAAACTCCTTCTGTGGCACCTTGATATATTCCCAGGCAGTGCCGGTCAACAGAGTGGCATTCTCGCACCAGATTTGTGCTGCCCTATCTTTGTGGGCAACATCGATATCCTCACGCCCTTTGGTCTCAACTAAGTAACGGGTCCCATTAGATAAAACTGCTACGAAGTCAGGTTCATAATACCGGAGGTTGCTCACCGCGTCGGTGTACTCTATGGCAAAGCCGAACTGCTCTGGCAATTTGGCAAAGGCATTTACATCAAAAGCATTCTCTAAGAACTTGGCAAATCTTTTCTCAAAGTCATTATCGCACGGGACCAGGTTAAATATAGTATTCTTTGCTTCACAAGTAGGTCTGGAGAACGGGAACGGTTGAGTCTCCGAGAGCTTGCGTCCCGCGCTAAGGAGATGCGGCTCCAATTCTTCAACAACCAGTCCACGTAGTGCCTCAACAAAGGTCTTAACGGTGACATACTGCGCCACATTGCTGCTGATGGCCTTAATCATAACAGGGTCATCTAAAATCACTCTCTGACCAAAGGCTTTAATTTCCAAAAACTCTCTCACCTTGGGAACTAGCACCGCAAACTGGGATGGTAGTTTTACGTCCACAGTGATTCTCTTGGCATAGTAAGAAATAACTTCCTGGGCTGTCTGAGGCTCTGGTATGCTGTATTCTCTTTCAATCAGCTTCTTCAAGGTAATGATGTCAAATCCCTCATACTTGAAGGTCTTAGCAGCGGCGTCATTATCTTTGATAGGTAAAACTGGACAGTTCAGGCCAGCAACATTTAGGACAGCTATCTCCTCAGCCAGCGTCTTCTTACGGGCTAAAATAGGGCTAAGAGTAGGTAGAGTAATGTCCTTATCTATCTTGTCCAGGTCTGGAGCAATAACGACAATGACCAGCTTATCAACGCCGACATTGAAAGTACCGAGTTGCATGTCCTCGTCTTTTTCAAGCTGGTCCACAAATTCAATAAATGCTTTGTTGCCGATAACGTCAACTCGCTCAGTGTAGCTGGTCCCCAGGTCGCGGAACATAAGGCGTAATCCACGACCGATGGTCTGTTCTGGCAGAATGTTAGCCTTGGCTGTGTAAGGTCTTAGACCAACCACGACAGTCACGTTCTGAACGTCCCAGCCTTCACGTAGCATCAACACGCTGACGATACAGTTGACCGGGCTTTCCGCTTCATCGACTTCCCTAACTATTTTGCGGGCGATATCCACTTCTTTTTTGGTGACTTCGCCTGACTTATCCGTGTGTATGACTTGTAGTTTATTACCTCCAAACTCCTCGGGATATTTGACCCTCAAATCGTCAGCTACGTCCTCAGCATCATCGGTTGTGTTCATCATTACGAAGAGGATTGGTTTCTTACCAAGCGAGATGAGTTGATCCCGATATTCTCGCCATCTCTCCACACCGGCTGCCAGGTATGCCCGGTAGCGAGTGCTCGCAATATCCGACCTCCCTTCCTGAATACCAGTAGCGATACCCTTGATGGGACGCTTTACCAGATTGTCAATAATAGCCTGCTTAAGGGGATAATCGTATATTACCCAGGTGAATAGCGACCCTTTGCTGTATCTTGGTGTGGCGGTGAAGTCCAATTGCGCGGAGAGACCGCCGGTAATTGTCGAGTGCAACTGCCGGATAACCTGATTCCACTCGCTTTCCTCGTCATGGGTGTGGTGGGCTTCATCGTTGATAATGAGGCCCGGGCCACCCCGCTTGGCAATACGTTTATCGAAATCTTCTATTTCCAACGTATTGGCAGGTGGTCGAGGCCCCAGCATGACTGTCATTACGTCTGTCTCTGCATCTGCTCCCTTATCGGGCCGCTCGTAGAACTGCTGGATATTGGTGAGGTAGAGAGCTCCCTGCGAACTGGCACGCTCTCCTTCGCCCCGGACGTAGCAGTCGAAGTCCCAGAAAAGCTTTAATTCAGGTGGTATTATCGGGTCGGCACGGAAAATGTGACCGCCACCAAAGTCAGTCCGTAGCCTCTCAAAAACAATGACATTTGGAGCCAGAACGAGAAATACCCTGGCATAATCGTTCCGCCCCTCAACCACGGCGTTGAAGTACTGCCAGGCAATAGCCAATGACATGACCTTGGTCTTGCCACTACCGGTGGCCATCTTGATGCAGTATCTGGTAAAATCGTCGTATTTTAGAAGACGCAGATTAGCTATATTGGGAGCATATTTTTCCAGCAGATCTTTATGGCGTCGGATGCCAGCAACCTCGTAAATGTAGACCAGCGCCTCCATAGCTTCTCGTTGCGAATCGTGATACCTGAATGCTTTCCCGTTGGGGAGACGGTGGTCGGTGTGAAACCAATAGTTCAACAACAGCCGCGAGGTTTCTGTAATTCCCTTGTATCCGGTTCTCCGCCACTCGGATATCGCCTCACGGATAGCAGGCACACAGGGTGCGGTTCTCGTCCGCGCTTCCAGTAAGCCGAGTTGCTCCCTGGGTATGGCTTTCCGTCGGGCCATCTCAACGCACCTCTACCTTTAGCGTCTTGGTAGTGTCATTGCCCAGAATGTCAATCACTTTGACCATTACAATATAGGTACCGGGCTCCTCGTATGTGTGGCTTATTGCTTTCTGCAACTCCCGCTTTTTGCGTGTGCGATAGTCCTGCCACTCGTTATGGAAGGTATCATCCCTGTTATTCCAGTCAACCGCCCAGTAATCTATCCACTGTTCCCAGTTGGTGATGGTCTGTCGTACGTCTTCAGGAACGTCATCCGGCGGGATGACGAAATCAGTTAATTTGAGTGTGATAGTCCGGCCTTCTTGATTTAAGTCCACTGATAGTGCCGCCAGCTCAAAGAAACGGATATCCCCCTGCTCTACTGCCTTTTTCTCCAGCACTTCTCTGGGAATGCGCAGGAAGCGTATGTTGATATTGGCCTGGGCCGCCTGTTGCTTGGCGACCTCATTAAGTTCAAAGGCAAAGTCCCAGCCCAATACATCAACCCCGTTGGTCGCCGGGGCCTCTTTCCCAGTGCCGACCGCCCGCTTGAACTCGGCGGCTATCTGTGTGACGTCACCGGGGCTCACTGGCGAATCTACCGCACCGACATGTACCATGCGTCCCGCTTTAATACCATGCAGCCAGGTATAGCCCGTGATAGGATGGGCGTGGTACAAATCCAGAATGAAATGACGATAGGCGAGAACTCTCTCTTCGGCACGCTCCCCGAACTCCGCTGCCTGCCAGAGTTGTCTCTCATATTTACCTAGGTTCTGGACAATGAACGGTTTGACTCCAGTGATAGAAAGGAGACGCTTGCGGGTTGTGTGGATAGCGAAACGTCCTAAGTCACAGGCAATCCATCGTCTACCCAGTTTCTCGGCAGCAACAGTGGTGGTACCGCTGCCTGCAAAGCAATCCAACACCAGGTCACCTTCGTTAGAAGATGTCAACATAATCCTCTCTAACAGAGCCTCAGGTTTCTGGGTAGGGAAGCCCACGCGCTCCACTGCCATCGGATTAACGGGATAAATATCCGTCCAAATGTTATGGACTGTAGACCCTTCCTTTTCGTCTAGGTACATTTTAACTGCTGGTCGTCCTTGCTTAGTAAAAACAATTCTATCCGATGCTAGCAATGCATCTATTTTCTCTTGGCTGAATCGCCAGTGGGTACCTGGTGGTGGTTCAAGAATCCTGTCACCAAATCGCCTTGTGGGGCCTTGTCCCTTTGCTAAGATATCAGCCATTTTATAAGGACGGCCATCACTATCTTGCTGACGGAAATGACTCTCTACATAAGAATCCTTGATTGGTATTAGTTGAGGATTCCAAGTCATATCATCTGAGGCTGAGTAAAAAAGAATCTCGTCCGAGACGATTCCATACCTTTTGGCATCAGCGTGGAAATTAAATCTTTGCCAAACGATCTGATTCTTAAAGTTATCAGCGCCAAAAACCTCATCCAGGACGACCTTCATATAGTGACCTATGTGCCAGTCACTATGTACATATATACTTCCCGACTTTGATAATAACTCACGCAATAGAACTGCGGTTTCATAAAACCATTGAAGATAGGAGTCACCGCCACGGCCCCAAGTATCTCGGTATGCCTTCTGCTCAATGATACTAGGCTCTTTTGTAAAGCCTTCACCGTCTATCTGGACCGGAAATGAGAAATTGTCTCCAGTATTAAAAGGCGGGTCTATATAAATCAAGTTGACCTGGCCAGCAAATTCGTCCATGAGGGATGGTAAAACGTATTTCTTATCGCCCCAGATTAGCCGGTTACGCCACTCAGCGGGACGGCCTGAAGAGAATAAATCAAGGGTACGCTGGCGCTGCTGTGCCGCCTCATTAACGGTCTCCACGGTCTGGAATGGCAACTTCACCCGCAGCGGAGCAACTTTGTTGCCGTCTTTGTCGTACTTCCCTTCCCAAACTACTTCGGCCATTTCATTCCCCTTGACAGACAGGTTAGACCTTTTATGGAGTTAGTAATCCAATACGTATTTTACTTATCCACGTATCAATTAGCAATAGGCTGAACATCGATAATATGCTTCGCCAAGCCTACCAAAATAGTGTTTTGTCAAATCAAGGCATCGGAAAATCTAATTGGGGTTGTGAGCATAACTTGGGGTCTTTTGACATCTTAGAAAACACTGGCTAATATGCAGAACAGAATTGTAGTGGAAAGTGATAGGAGGGAAAGATGTCTGCCCCAAAAAAGGATGTGATACAGACCAAGAATCCAAAAACAGAACGATATGTCAAGATTGATCGGTCAGCGGGTAGGATAATTGCGCATAAGAAGTCACGTGGCCCGTATAAGAATGTTCCCATCGCCAGAAAGCGGTCCAAATGATACGCTACAATCCGGTAGACAGCGACCCGTCTACAGTTCCAATACGGTATTTACCTAAGACTTGTTTCGTTATGAGTCAACTAAGAAAGCCAGTGCCTGAGAACCAAATAGTGATTAGGCAAAGACTGAGTGAGTTTTTAAAAGCCCATGACTATAATGAAATTGATGCCGATAGTTCGCTTACGGGGAGAGATTTTTTAGTAAAAATATGGACAATGGTTTTTCAAGTACCTATCGGCATTGCGATTATTACACGACAAACGACCCGAAGAAGTCTGGCTAATATATTCTATGAGATAGGATTATTACAGGGCTATGGAAAAGAAACCCTTGTCATAAAGACAAGGGATACAAGGGTGCCTACTGATTTTGTCCGTACCGAATACCTAAATTTCGATGACGACTTCGAGGACAAGTTAAGCAAATATTTTACATTTATTCCTAGTCTCCGAGAGCACTTCGATATAATGGCTGAACAGCTCCAGAATGATCCACTGCTGGCAATAGACTATTTGCGGAGAGCATTCTTAATTACCGGTGATAGTAGTTATCGAGAGAAAGCACAAGTTCTTTATTCCAAATCACCTCGCACAAAAAGAGCGACAAACTGTGTAGAAAATCTGCTAGTGAATTTCTGATAACTCCTCCTAACTACACTCTGGACGATCTCAATATCGCTTTTGCAGAAGCTTATTTCTGCAATCATCCATAAGGGCAGAATGTGAATGAAAATTCCTGACTTTTGTTACATTACTAAACGATTTAGCGTTTCGTTCAATTAAGACTATGGATCATCAAATCACAAATAGCAAATGCTGAGTACATGTGTTGAACATGCAAAAAGGAGCCTCCTATGTCGGAAGCTCCTTTTGGTTGAAAGAACAATTACACGCCCCGGATAGCCCTGAGAACGTTCCCCAGTTTCTGGGGCAACTCCAGAGACCGACAGGCAATAACTCTGTCAGCCCCGAACATGTCTGCCACATATTCCCTGGTGCTATCATCGGGGTCGAGGAGTACACCGATGACCTCTACCTTTCCTCGTAAGGATTGGCAGATCTCCTTTCCTAGACAGGCATCGTTGCAGGCTCCGTCGGTAAGACAAAGCGCCAGTTTGATGTCCTCTGGATTATTGACCATGGGAACTGCGTGCTTCTCTATAGCTTTCCCCATGTCCTCGTAACCGCACCTGGCAGGAACCAGCCCCGCGATGAGAGCTTTGCCTCGCTCACCGGTGCTCACATCAGCTATCTTTAACTGTTGGGGAGTGACGATTACTTCATGCAGTATTCCCAACTCCAGGCAAACCAGATGAAGCATTATCACGCTCTCCGCCATGCTTTCCATCCTGGTGGCTCCTTTTGTGGAGTGGTTGAGCGACGTGGAGTGGTCGACAATGACCTTGATGGCAATGCTTGGTATTTCCGTGGACTCGCTGTCTTGGCTGAGAAACGGGTGTTTTCTGTCCCTGAGGTAGTCATGGAGTGAAAGCTTTCCACCTTTCTCCACGGCTTCCCACCGTTTTGGAGCTTCTTCAAAGGCTAGTTCTTCAATGAGCTCCTGTAGCAGAGGCTTCACTTTCTCCTCTAGCTGGATGTATGGCTGGGGTTCGATAGCGTTCAAGCCCGAGCCAACCTGTCTGTCGTTCGGCGGCACCTCGCCATCGAAAGCTTCTGTGTCATCTCCATCCTTATCGTCTCCGTGATTGCTATCCTCCGAACTGCTGCCACTTTCCGCCTTGTCTTCCTCATCCCTATCCCCTTCCATGCTGCCCAGCTTCTCCAGCAGTTCCAGTATCCACCTGGGTATCTGCATTTCACTGAGACCCAGGATGCGGACGATCTCCTCGGCATTCCGATCGACCACCTCCGAAGTCTCAGCCTCCCAGGACTCGTACACCAGCAGCTCCACCCTGTGCCATAGCTCCCAGTTGAGAGAAGAGAGACTGCCCTTGACCAGCTTACCGATCCTCTTAGCCCACCGTAGCTGTAGGAAGTAACCAACCACTTCTCCCGGGCTGTTGGAAGCCTGGTTGATGGAGCGTGACTCATGATACAGCTTATGTGACAGCTTTCTGAGCAGCGGCCTCAGGCCGGCGAACTCGTCTGCCATCAGCCTCTCTATCCTCTCATCCTCCAGGATGTTGGCCACGGTATGGACGACAGGTGTAAGCTTCCTCGGAGTGGTAAACCTGCGGTGCCCGGCCTCATGAACCAGCAGTGCTTTGGTGAGCTGGTATTGATCCCTGGGCAAAGCAGCGAAGATACCGGGGTTGACCGCGATTTCTCGGCGGGTGAAGTTGCAGTAGCCAGCGGCACACTTTCTACCATCGGGCTGGATGATCACTCTGTAGGGCGAGATGCCCTGGACGGCACGGCCGAATACTACCAGCCTGTTCCGTATGTTCTTCCATTCATACCAGGGGATGGCCATTATCGTGTACCTCCTTTCTGGCGATGACTATTCGGCCTTGCTTGGCACTGAGCGTTACCTCGTCTCCAAGCTCGAATCCGAATTTCTGCAGCCACTTCCCGGCTACTCTGATGGAAGGGACACGTTCTTCCCCCTGGGGAAAAGATGCCACCGTAAGTGTTTTGCCGGCCTTCCGATGCTGTATGTCGGCTGCTTGAGCCTGGTAAGCCAGCTTCCTGCCGGCTTCGGCTCTCTTCTCGTACACAGCTAGCCATTTTTCGTTGTATAGAAATACCATTGAATTCCTCCTTTCTTCGTTTCTGTATTGGTTACGGAAAAGAAATAGGGGCCGCTCTTACGAGTCAGCCCCTTTTAAAAGAGCGTGCTCCTTGCCTCACTTGGGCGTATGGGCTTCGATGAGGTCCAGGAGCAAATTGGTGGTATCATCCCTGAGGTAGCCGTCGGCATCGGTGCCGGCCACCTGGTGCATCCAGGTGACTCTGGCGGTTGCCTTCAGCCTGGAGAGGATGTCTCCGTTCTTAGCTTTGAATTTGGTGGCCCAGGCGAACAGGCCCCTGGGCGTGATCTCGGCGGACAATTCCTTGTTCCGCTTGAGTCTCCTGGTCTCGTTGGCCACCTTGACCATGGTGTGTGCCATGGCTGGATCCACGCCTGTCTCTGCTACCAGCAGTGCCTCCTCTTCCCTTGAGGGAAGGTAGTGGTACTCGAGCACCACCTGGAAGCGGTTGAGCAGAGCGGTATCCAGCGTGTTGATGGCATATCCCTTGCCCAGGTTCATGGCCATTACCACCTGGAATCCCATCTGGGTTTCAACCTCCTCGCTGCCGTGCTCGGTGAGCACTACGGCTCCGCGGGAGAGTACTCCCAGCAGGATGTTGAGCGTTCGGGTAGGCATGCGGTTGGCCTCGTCGATGAACAGGTAGCTGCCTGACTTCATGGCCTCCACCAGAACCCCGTCGCGCCAGGTGAAGCCTCCATTGCCGTCGGGCGTGTAGCCGCCGAGCAGATCGAACTCCTTAAGCGACTCGTGGCCTTCGATGACGAACACCGGCTTTTTGGCCTTTGTCCTCTCGAAGGCTTCAAAGGCGCAGAGTGTCTTGCCCGTGGCCGTGGGTCCGACCAGCAGGGAGTGCAGGCCCAGGTCGAGGCTCTCGATGAGCTCGCCCAGCTGCGTTCCCTTGAAGCGGCTGGCCACGGTGCTGACCACCGGCTCTTCTGCCGGCAGCGTTACCTCTCTGCTCTTGCGGTGGCTCCTCAACCTGTTCAGGTCGGTGAGGACTTTCGGGTCTATAGGGTCACCGGGAGTTACCTTCGGCGGGAAGGCGGCGTCCTCTACCTGGATTCGGTCCAGCCTCTCCGGGGCAATGGCGGGTTCTTTCTCCTGCCACTTGCTCCAGTAGTACAGCTCGTCTGACAGGTGCATCAGCAGCTCCTGGTAGCGGGAATCGGTTGGGAGCACCGTCTGGCTGTAGCTCAGTATCTCCTCCAGGGCATCCAGGATGTCTCCGGCCTTCTCCTTTTCCACCAGGGCTTCTGCCAGCGTCAGCAGGCCGAGGTGGTAGGTGACGTTTCCCCGGGGCAGCCAGGTTTTGCTTTCCAGGAGGTAACAGGTGTGGAAGTCTGCTCCTGACTGGGACCGAGACCGTACCATGACTGTTCCCGGCGGCTCCAGTTGGGTGATGCCGATGACGTCTCCCTTGAGGGCGACGATGCAGGCCTTGCACAGCATTGCCGAGAGAAAGCCAGCTGGTTTGGGATTGCGCTTGGCGGGGTAGTGTATTTCCTGTCCTCCGTGCAGCGATGGGAATCCATCCACCTCGCGCTTTCGCGAGAACATTACCTGGGTGATGCTTCTCTTGTCGGTTGTTGTTGCTAATGTCAATTCATCCTCCTTTCTAGGCTCTGCCCAGGACGTCCACCAGCCACACCGGGTCGGCGTGTCTCAGGTCGAGCTCCGTGGGATAGCTGAGCATGAAATCCCTGACCGCACGGTCGGTGATCAGGTACATGTCGGCCTCCCTTAACGTATGGCGACGGCTGGCCTTGATCAGCCCCATGTCGATCCATCTGGACACCTTGTGGCTGTCTATGCCCAGCGCCTGGGACAGGCTCCTGGCGGTATAGCCCTCGTCGAACTTTCTGATGCTCAGCCTCTTGGCCTTGAGGGCGATGGCGGTGGTGCTGCGCTTCAGCTTCCTGGTCAGGGTGAGGATGCTCAGGCGGTGGTAGTTGGCTTCCAGTTAATCGACCTCTGCCTGTGACCAGGGCTTTTCCTTGATCCTGGCCAGCCCCAGCATCTGGGCTCTCCTCTTGACGGCCCAGCGGGGCAGGTTCAGGGATGCGGCGAGCTGGTCGATGGCACCTGTGGTGCCGTCGTAGCGCTCACAGATGAGCCGGTCGGTGTAGTCGTTGAAGTAGTACTTCTTTCGACCCATGGTCACCTCCTCTTGCCGTTCCCTTTCTTCCTGGCATACTCCCGCCTGATGGCTCGCTTCCTTGACACTGCTTTGCTTTCCTTGCGTTTGCGCTCCGGAGGCCCTTTCTCTCCCCAGCACAACGGGTGATAGGAGAACGGGCAGTAGCCCCAGCACTGCCACAGTCCATCTCCCTGTGCTTGCGGTGGCAGCTCTCCTCCGTCGAGGGCGGAATGGAGCAGGTGTGCCCGGGGCAGGATGAACTCCTCTACCTGTTTCAGGGGCATGGTCGGTATCTGGCATCTCCTGGTAGTCTTCATATCGAGATACAGGATCTCCAGGCGGCTTACCCGGTAGTGGCCTTGCACCAGCCAGCGGTAGATGTTGAGCTGCATCACGTGGTGGTCGTATGGCCCCAGCCTGGGCACCATGGCAGTGGTCTTGTAGTCCACCATCAGCGCCTGCTGGGGATAGATGACGTCGGGCTTCCCGGTAATGGGAATGCCCTCGACCACCCTGGTGAAACGCGTTTCCACCACGGCGCCGTCGGACTGGGCGTACTCCACGATGGCGTGAGCCAGCCTTCCCCGGAAGCTCCAGTAGAGATTCTCGGGTGGCACGTGGACCTCCAGCCTCTTCTCCAGCACTACCTTTCGTAGGCAATTGAGCAGGCTGGTGACCCTGATTCCCTCTACCTCCTCGTGCTCGGTTCTCATCATGCCGAACAGTATGGGATAGCTGAACTGGCAGGGCTGTCTCTGGGTCTGGGCACAGGCGAAGCACTGCTCGAAGCTGACCTCGTGCCTGTGCTGACATTGAAATCCAACGATCATGTTCTCCTCCTTTCCTAAAAAAATTGGGAGAGCGCGCAGGTTACCCCGCAGGCTCTCCCTCTGTGTGTTGGTGCGGGCCTCTCTTAGCTCGCTGCGGCGTGCTCCTTGTAGTTGGAGCAGCTCCAGAACAGGCCGTATTTGCCTTCCTTCTCCACCACGGCGGTGTTGCACCGTCTGCCGTTGTTCAGCTTCAGGTTGCAGCGCCGTACGCCCTTGGAGTCGACGTAGGTCTTCTCCTGGGGTTCCGTGTCGTTGCTTGGCGGTGTCGAGTTGTCGGAGTTGAAGGCTCGGCGTCTCAGCGGCGTGCCGCCAGCTTCGGTGATGGTGGCGATCACGACGTTGACCCTCTCGGCGAGGGCTTGCTCGTTTTCATCCCTGAGCGTGATCTGGCACTCGAACCCCTCAGCGGTGAGGTAGGTTGTGTTCCAGCTCGACCTGGCTTCGTTCATGGTTACCTCCTTTCTCGATTTATTGGTTTTGGGCACGGTCCCTTGTTCTGTCATTTCACCTCCTTTTGAATAGACTTCGTCTGCTGTCGACCGCAGCATGGGGTAGAAGCAAAGCCATAACACAGTTCTTATATCGGGGATCTGTTGGAGAGATTGAGAAAAGTGTGGGCAGCAGGATTGAAAAACGAGGGCCTATGATTTTTTCAAAGGTCAAAAGAACTGTGACGCGTATTATTGAAAAATTGAGCCGATGGGGCCGCGAGTAATCTGTGCTTCTCACCGGCCACTCAAACAGCTACCATTTAGCTATGACATATCTGCGAAATTTGTCAAGGGATACGGCTGCGAACTGGCGGACAGAACTGGTGACGTAGGTCCCTTTGAGGCTCCGAATTCACAGTTTTATCCCGGCTTCACCCCTAACTTGTTCCCAGTTTATCCCCAGAAACGGCTCTTGTCAGCTTATCTGGGCATGTTATAAAGAAGATAGGACATCCGCCCCAGGCTTAATACGGCTGGCTTGCGGAGAGGATGATTACAAATCAGCCGTGAGAAGATGATGAACCATGACCGACATGAATACCGTGTCACTATCGGGCGTGCTCAACGGCGATGTCGAAACCGCCGAATCCAAGGGGATCAAGATAGCTCGGTTCTTTATCGATGTGGAGGGTGCTGGAGACCAGAGACCATGCGGCATCTTCAAGGTCGTGGCTTTCGCCGATTGGGCTGAGGCAGCCAGGAATCTTTCCTCTGGGGATCAGGTTGTCCTGGTGGGCGCTCTGTGCGAGAGAAGAGCAAAAGGCAGACGTGAGGTCGAGATCAGAATAAGAAACCTCATTCGCCTGCCCAAGGAGATGCCTGAAGAAGAACCTGCTGACTTTAAGGTAACGGAAGTTGAGCAGGGAAATCCCGAGGAGCAGGTTGAAGAGTAGCGCTTAACCATAAAAAAGAAGCCCTGATCGCTCAGGGCATATAGTATTCCTTCCGGTTTTAGTTTGGCGTTGGTACGAGGCTTCTTTTTCGTTGTTAATTTAAGATTACCAGAATAAGAAGTCTTGTCAAGAGCCTGAGGTCGACCTGGAAGGAGATGGTAAAAACCAAAACATCAACAAATCCATGCTTCAACAAAACAAGTTCACTCCAGTGATGGAAGTGGTAATAGAGAAGAGTTTTGATATCCAGGTAAAATCGTGGGAAAGCAAGGTCTTCACGAAGCTCTATCACTCATTAAGGACATCTGGCCTGTTGGCCAGGCTCTCTGACAAGGACTTTAGAACACTGGTATGTCTTTCTACTTTTATGGATTCTCACGGGCGTTGTTTCCCGTCACAAGAAGCGCTGGCCCGATCACTGGGAATTTCCCGGTCTGCAGTGGCCAAAAGGATGAAGACCCTGCTCGCGTTTAAGTGGCAAGGAAAACCGTTAGTTTCAGCCAGGAAAATAAGAAGCTCTCAAGGTAAGTTTGAGAATACCCTCTATACCATCTTACCGGAATCCAGCCTGGGGATCTTCGGCTGCAAACAGGATAAAAGGAGCCATGTGAATGCCAGTCACGTGGCTGCAGGTCACCCTAACGATAACCACACGAATAACAAGATTAATACCGTTACGGTGAGAAGAGTATCTAAAGATGACCCTTTGGCACCGGAGCTCGCTCAAGACATGAGTGACGTGAAAAATCTGGCATACTACCGAAAGGTTGCACGCCAGGTACCGGCCTCGATACTTCTTCGGGCAAGGGGTGAGGTACTGGAAGAAAAAAACATCAAGAAGTCCAAAGGCGCCATGTTTGCCTATTTGGTTAAGAAACACACTGCAAAAGCGAACGGGCGGGAGTGTGCAGTGGCGGATCAGCTCAGTTGAGAAATAGACGGATATTGGATACAATTCAGACAGTATGTGGGTTGTCTTTGGAAGTGAAATATCGAGGAGACTCATTAATTGAACTTTGGGGATAGGTGAGCCAGGAGGTCATAATGCATCGTTCTGTTAAGGCTTTTGTATATAAAGGTGACAATTATTATGTTGCCGAGTGTATGGAGATAGCAGTGGTTACCCAGGGAAAAACCCTGGATGAGACTATCGCCAACCTTGAAGAAGCGGTTAATCTCCACCTGGAAGGTGAAGACCCGGCTGATTTTGATCTAATTCCAAACCCATCTCTTCTGGTGACCCTGGAATTGGAGTCATCTGGTGTCGCCTAAGTTAAGACGCCTGTCTGGCACTGACGCGGTCGCCATTTTTAAGACATTTGGGTTTAGCATTCATTCACAGCGAGGCAGCCACGTTAAACTCAGAAGGGTTATCCGTAGCAAAAAGCAAATACTCACAATACCCCTGCATTCAGAACTTGATGCCGGTACGCTTCGTGCCATAGTAAGGCAGGCAGCACGTTATATTCCAGAAAATGAGCTGCACCCCCATTTCTATTCTGATTAGATTTAGGTCTGCTGACAATTCTCATCACTCCGCACTCTTGACAGATTCGAAAATTTATGTCCTAGTAGAATTGTGTCCTCAGGAGCACTCCAAACAAAAGGTATGTCGCTACCAAGCCCTGGTGGTCTGCCATACCTTGGTTTACGGGATAGCAAGCCGGCAGAGGCTTCTATCCCGGTGGGGACGCATTTAACATGCCACAAAAACCAACCAAACTTGAAAAGCCACTTGTACTCAGTCCCATCGACCTCGATGTATTGGGATTGTTGGCGGCCACTGGATATCGCTTTCTGACTTGCGCTCACCTGTCGATGATTTGTTTCCCTTCAGTCAAGAGCTGTTCCAACAGGATGGGCGAACTTTGCAATGCTGGACTGGTGACAAGAATATATCTTCCCACAGTTGAAGATGAAAAGCCAGAGCCTATCTATACTTTAACCAGGGCCGGTGCCAGAGAGCTTGTGAGATTACGTCACTTAGACCCAAAGGGGCTGACAGCGTCAACAAGAAAGCCTTCTCATTTCTTCTTGGAGCACAGTCTGAAGATATCAACCTTCATGTGCTCACTGCAATGTGCCTTGAAGGAGAAACCTGCCGAGCTTGTTTTCTGGAAAAACGAACGCACTTTCAGATCTGCCAGAGGCAAGTCGCTAACAGTATCCCATCCGCTGGAGCTTGGCCAGAGAATACCCGTTGTTCCCGACGGGCTTTTCGCTTTAGGGAAGGATGATAGAACGAGCTATTTCTTCTTAGAGGCTGACAGAGGAACAATGTTTCTTGCGTCCATAAATAGAAAGATGCTGGGCTACATCCAGCTTTTCCGTAAAAGACTTCACACGCAATTGCTTGGCCTGCCAAATTTCAGGGTACTGTTCGTTACCACGACTCCTTATCGCAGAGACCAGATGAGAGCCGCCCTGAAGCATATAGGCTACTGTCCCAACATGTTCCTCTTTGCCTTGTGGGAAGATATTATTCCTGAGACCATTCTGGAATCCATATGGTCGATATGCCACAAGGGCACGTTGTACTCCGTACTGGATTAGAGGCCTATAATAAAACAATAGTCGAGGCCTTCTATCTCTTCTATAAATCAGTCATGTTGCCTATCTTGATAGGGGATAGGGTAGGGGAGGGGAGAGGGCATAATCAGACTTTTCAAATTCTATGGCTTTACAACGAAGCGGAAGATCCAACAAAAAGGCCAGGTGGTGGGGGATATCAAAACGGAGACAGCCACGCTGTGAGCGATGCGGGCGAAAGATCAAGATGGGTCGCCTGTGCTACTTATGCGGCCGTTACCGGGGATTGTGGTAGGTATCGGATGGCCGATAGGTGCCAAGCTGATAGAGGCTCACCGTGTCGAGGCCTATTTCGTAGTGCTTGAAGCCAGATGCCGAGCATCATACTCAAGTGTGATAGATACTTCGCAATGTAGCGGTCGACGGCTCAGCTGGCTTTTTGTTGCATCGCAACGCCTTTTTTGGGTAGATTCTAACTCGCTACAGGTTTGCTGCACTGCGTGAAAATCCGCCTCCCTATTCTCTGTTTTTGTAGCTTACTTCTTGCCTACGACTGTTTGCGCCTGGTCAACCTCTTCGCTTTGATTGAAGAGTATATCATTTTGATTAGAGCATCTCTCACGGCTGCGGGTGTAGCTCCTGGCCAGGCTGTCACTTTACTGGTAACATCCTTGATAGTCAGTTCCCCTTTTCCGAGGTCCTCTGGTTCCCCAAGGATTCTTCTGGTGGAAGCCTCGCCTATTTTATCCTTTGCTGTCATAAAATAGAATTGAGCTTCATTGACAGCAAGTGATGCATGTACAGCATCGTTATCTTCGATAAGTAGCTGCGCGAGTCTCATAACTTCCCTCGCGATTCCCCTGGCCGTGGCACTGCTACCGAATTTCTCCGCGTTGCCGTCTGCTGCCCACTCCCAACGCAACCGGCGAGCATCGATCCTCAAAGCAGCTACAGCCTTTTCTTTAGTGTTAGGATACCAGAGGTGTAGTTCTTCAGCCTGCCAGCGCATAGCATAGCTTAGCATTGGGCCATCTTGGTAGGGGAAGGATTCGGTTTGCTGCTCTATTTCTTTGGCAAGTGCCATAACGCGCCGATACATTTTGTCACTGGCCTTGCTATCGTCTCCAACGAGGGCAACAAATAAACTGTGATAAAGTGCCCAAGCCATATGCCACCACATCTGTCGATCTTCGAAAAAGCGCACTGCTACCTCAAGTTTCTCATTGCACTCATGCAACAGAGGGTCAAGCATCGGCTTGATATCGGTTAGTTCTTTGCCTCCCAGACGTAGACCATAAATCAGAGAAAAGACCTCGCATGCGCTGTAATAAGCCCTCCGTGTTAAGCTCATAGCATAGACTAGCCCGACCCTGTCAGATTCCTGTTCGCTAAGTTCATTACGCCACAAAGCACGGCAGGCACGGCTAACCAAGCGCTCACAGTCGATTGCCTTGTCCATTGGGCCAACGACCTCCAGATAGCCACTCAAGCACTCCCAGTAACCTATTGTGGTGAGCCAATCCTCATTTGCCACGCTGTCAGCCATACTCTTCAAGTTATTAGTCTTACCGTGTTCGTCTGGATAACCAGCGAAGTCCGTATTCAGAGTTCGCTTACGTAGGTCAGCAAGACGCGCGATTGAAGCCTGCTTAGGGTATTGATTCCATTCCTCCCTCCATTGGTCCGTCAATTCTGAAAGTATACAAGCGCGTACATACGGATGCATGTCATAAAGTCCTCTCTGTCGCGAATGTTCCCTTAGTTGCAGCAGTGTCCATCCTTCCAGTTCTTCGATGTACCTCGCCAACTCTGACGGTACGACAATGTTCGCCTGTTCAATCTCGTTCCTTGTGATGGGTGCGACAGCGGTAATGCCTGTGTAGACAAGTATGTTTCTTGCTTCTTTCGATAGCATGCCCCATTCTTTTCGGAACTCGGCGACGTGCACCTCTTCAGTCGGCCCGATGAATGCTTCCAGCCATTCTACAAATGGAATCGGACAGTCTAACAAATACCGCCTCGAGGTCAATATGGCTTTGCTTTGTCCAAGCTTGGTCAAGAGCAACCTCATTGTCTGCATTGCATCAGGAATTGCCTCGACATCTTGAAATACAACGAGGTATCTGCCACTCCTTAACTTCGCTTCTATTTCACTCCCGGAGCAAGTAATCTGGCTGGCGAAGCTGTTCATCATCCGACTGCCTAGCTGGCTAGTTGATTCTTTTTCATATGAATAGTTACCACGGGCGGGAAAAAGCACTGATGCAGACGTCCAGAGCACGGCTTGAATAGCATCTTCCTCAAATAGCTCGTCTGCCACGTCTGCTGCCACTTCAGTCATGGCCGGGCCAGGAAGGCTGCAGAAAAGCCCCACCATTTTTGGCCCCTGCGGGTCCTTCAAAAGTTCTTTGATGGTGTCGACTGTCTCATCATAACCCCACAAAGCTGGGTACCCGTGACAAATATAGGGCTTCGGGGCAGGCATCTCTTTTTCAGGAGACGAAGGAGGAAGCTTAGGTTCTAGTGCCCATCCTTCCTCAGTTGTCTGCTTTTCGCATAATTTCCTGTACCATACCAACGACAGGGCATCGAAGGAACGATCTCTGAGGTGCTTATATGAGTCAGCAGATTTCATTTTAAGCAGGTCCATTGTATTTTCCTGGGTTTCCTTGTTCAAATAGAAGAGCTTTAAGAAGTTGTATATTTGAGACGCTGGCGTTTTGACATGAATATTATCTGGTCTGAGGTCTTTTTCGATAGTGTCTACGAATAGCTCCCATATCGCTTTCCCTCTGGCCTCGTGAGATAACGATTCCCACTCTTTGCCGGGCAAACGTTCGCTGACCAAAGGGACTAGCTTATGGATTGCTTGATATTCTGCAAGCTGATGCCATTTTGTATAGCGAATCAGACGCAAGATTTCCTTGCATTCTTCCTTCGAAATCAAAAGGCCCTCGGATGTTATAGCCTTGTCTCCGCAAGTACAGGATACTTCTGTACCGTAAAGATAAACATTCGCATCTGAAGACCACTGGGCACTAGGCGCTTCAAAATAGGATCCCTCGCCTGATTTCGGAGTAAAAACTGGATATAAATGCCATCTGGTTTTCGGAGCATATTACTGAATAAAATTATATAGGATTCGATAGAAGAATCCAACGAAATACTGAAAGGAGGCGAGAAATGATGACCATGCAACCCACGGGAATCTCTCGACAGGCCCGGAAGCTGCTACTGATAGCCCTGCTTGCACTGGCTATAGTGGGATCGGTTTCACTGACGGTAGACTCTGTTGTCGGGGCCGGTACGAGGAACGAAGTAAGGGTTATTGGAGCCAAGGTGGTTGTTGATGGGCACGAGCTTGCGCTCATACCGGGCCAATTGTTTGAGGTGGATGAGGGCAAGGAAGTGCAGGTCCGTATTGACCTTTCCAAGACGGGCCCCTCTGACGGCATTGTTCGGGTTTCTTCAGACCTTCTGTATAAGGAAGGCCTTTTGTATTTGAACTTGAATGACTACCAGGGTGAGTCAATGATCTCCGTCCAGTTCAGCGGGACAGTCCCGAAAGCACTACTCGACGACGGTGAACTACCAAAGGTAGGAGAAAGCACTTTCACCCTGGTCAACCTTATCTGCGAGAACGGGGGTGCCGTGGACACACTGCTGAGCGTCATGGCCATATCGACCACCCGCCAGCTCATGGAGAGCAAAGAGATGATAAGACAATTGGAGATTCTGATCCAGGACCATTCACGAAGCGATCAGCGATTCAAACATGCGCGAGGGCTTCTTCAGGCAGCTAAAAGCGCCAGAGAGTCGGGGAATCCGTCATTAGCCATATCACTGTGCGAGCTCGCCAAAGAAGCTATCGCTTTACCTCTCTATATCAGCACGGTGCCACACTGGTACTGGCTTATCGTGTTGATCCTGGTTGTGGCGATAGTGGGAGAGGCCTTCGTCTTCACGGCCAGAAGCAAGAAGAATAAAGGAGGCGGCTGGATCAAGAGCCGCTGAAGGAGGTAATAGATATGGGACTATTCGGTAAGAACAGTGTTGAGGCCAATTCCGCCGTTGTGGCCTGGGGTTCTCTGGGCAATGGCATGGTGGTTGCTCATCGCGCCGGCTCTTCGTTTCTCAATAGTCTGAGGAAGACCGGATTTGACCTGGCACCGGCTCGTGTTGTCTCTCCCAGCACCGTCGCCAGGTGCAAGAATGCACTGAGCCTGCAGGAGTTCAATGCCTGCCGCGACGAACTCGACAGGCTGCTCAAAAACTACGTTCCCGGGTCTGTGTACACAGTGAGCGCTGTAGGCACCGGCGGCGGAACGGCAAACTTCGGCATTCTGATCACCAGGCAGCTCAGGCAGATGACAGAGTATCTGGCATTGCGGGTCTACCTCACCCACGAGATATTCCAGCGCCGGCTGGGACATGAGGAGATGGCCAGGAAGTACATTAACTCCAATGTCCAGCTCAGTCTGATCGGCAAGAAGCTCAGCGCCGGGCTCTGCTCGGTGGAGATGCTGAGCATGCCGGAGATGCTGAATCACTTCGGAAAGGGGTACAGCCATGTCGATGTCAGTATGCAGGAATGCATGAATGTTCTGGTCGCCTGTTCACTGCACCCCGCATCCGGGTTCGACCTTGAGGATGTGCTCAGCAACCCCGAATTCCGCGTGCGCACCTACGGGTATCAGGAGATCGATCTGTTGAACCGTTACGAGGCCATGGTGACACGCATCCTCACCGCCATAAATGACCTCAATCCGCTGATGAGCAGCCGCTACTTCAGCAACGATGGCAAACGCAAGGTGACCCGTGCACCGGTGGTGGTAGTCGCCGGACATCCCGATATCGTGCTCAACGTGCAGGACAGCTTCTCGGGCTCACACAACGGTGCCAGCTCACTGAAGGACGTGGAGAAGATCCTGGAATCTCCGTTAGCTGCCTCCGGTGATCCCACTATTGTCCCCTTCCCCTTAGACATAGGGAAGGTTCACCTCGCAGCGATTTATCCCGTGGACCAGAAATGGTTCGAAGCCGAGTGTTCGGCTGCCAAGAAGAAGGTGCTGGAGCTGAACCACAAGGCACAAAAAAACAGCTCTGGCTCACTGCTGTCGCGGGTGTTCAAGGCGATGCTCTCCCAGGCAGGAAGCCCGAGATTAGACGATTTTCTGGAGGCTTGAATGAACAAGTCAGTTGACTCCAAACAGCTGCTGACCAGCGATAATCGCCGCCTGGCAAGACGGCTGGCCGATTCCATCGCCAATATGTTCAAGGGCCAGAGCGAGGGCGTAACCTACGTCGTCAAGCGCCTGCCCATAAACGAACATCAGGTCTTCAGGGCGCTGTACCCCAGGAAAAACCTGGCCGACGAGCCCGAGGTGCTCATTCAGCGAAGACTGGTGGTCGTCCATACCAGCTTCAGTCACGTCGGCTACTTCTGCGACCTGGCCCGGCTCCTGAGGAATAAGGGTATTGCCTGCGGCCTGTTCACCGATTTGCCGTTGTCCATTGAAGCTTCAGGGATGGCTATGCTGGAGTCCTTCGGTTTCTGCTTCTTCTCCGATCGGTACATTCTCGATACCTATCCCTTTGCCAAGCAGGCTGCAAGGAGTGCACTGGACATGGTGGGAAGAAGCGAACTTGCCTTTCTACCCAAACTTGGCTCTCTGGGTTACCTGGAGATGAGGGTTGACGAGGATAACCTGCCCTTCGCCCTGATGGCCCTCTCCTCAGGGAAGGAGTCATTCACCTTCTGTGAGACCATAACTGAGGAAGCGAAGGCTCCGCACCAGTTCAAGGCGCTGGTCTCCTGTCCCCGCCACCTTGAGGTGAAAGTCCAGGAAACGACGCAAAATCCCGAGATAATAGATGACCACAGCGAGAACATAAAGGTGACCAGGGTCTATTGGCTGACAGGAGAACAGCTGCTGGGCCAGCTGCAGCGCAAGTTGCTTTTGCATGCTCCCCCTGAACCATGCAGCACCGCCGGAGTTGCGGAGGGCGAGGTGGACTCGTGCTAGAAGTCCTCCTGGTCCTGCTGTTTCCCCTGGTTGTACTGTGGCTGGGCTGGCGCTACACCACGCGGAAGCTTCCCATGGTAGGCACCATCTCGAACTGGCTTCTGTCAGTACTCAAGTGGCTCTGGAAGGACCGCCGGGAGAAGTCCAAAGGAGGACAGATGAGAACACCGAGGACGAGGTATTACGATGACTGAGCCTCGCCGACGGGAAAGGACATCACTCAAGGCGAAGCGACGGCAAATCACCTTTCTCTACCACGCTGCTATCGTGGTTGTTTGCCTTGGCGGTTTTATCACAGGTTCTGTTCTCTCGAACAGGGATATGTCCCTGTTCTTTGCCTTCATCCTCCTTGTCCATATTCTTACCTTTCGCCTTAACCCCCTGGAGCAATTTCTCCAGGAGCAGATGATCAGGAGGGCGGAGTGCCCGGCCTGCGGGCATATGGTGTACCTGGTCACGCTGTGGAGATGTCGCTGCGGCTTTGTCATGCACAGGCCCAGGCACGCCTTCTCGCCCTGTCCCAACTGCAAGAAGGTCTTTCAGTGGGTCGACTGTCCCTACTGTGAGACGAGCGTCCACATCTAGGTCTGTGCTATGGAGTGGTGATAGTTATGTTTGAATCGCAATCTGGCAAAGGAGACGGGCGATTTTGGGACCTCCGCGGTGAATCCGCGAGGCAGGAAATGCACAGGGGTATGGGGGGAAGCAGCATCTCGCCGTCCCCTGTGGCACTGGAACCGGTATTCACCCCGTTCAGCCAGGGAAAAGAAGCACAGAATACCATACCAGCGGCACGCGGTGGTGCCGGCACTGCCAGTATCGTAACCATGTCTCCCCTGGTGGCGGTCCGGATACGGCCGACGAAAGAAAACAAGTGGACGCGCGACCTGGCGGAGCAGTTTCTGCTGTCCCTGTCTTTTCCGGCATCCTTTGAGATAGTGAGCATCGGCGGCAAGGTAGCATGCCAGATGGTTACACGCCGGGACACAGCAGCCGCCCTAAATGGGCGGCTGTCTGCGCTCTACGCTGACGCCGAGGTCTTTGAGACGAAGGATATCCTGGCCAGCGCCCATATAGGCTCGGCAGCCGTGGCAACGTGCAGGCTGAGACATACACATTTCTTCCCGCTGAGGACAGAGTTCAAGAGCGATCCCTACGGTTCGCTGCTGGGCATCTTCGCCAGCCTGGGTGCCAGCCAGTTCGGTTGTCTCCAGGTGATAGTTGTGCCGGCCCACTCTGGCTGGGGGAACAACATCATGACGGCGGCACGCAGTGCCTATGATCCCAGCAAATCGGCATTTTATGATCTCCCCAATCTTCCCCGGATGGCCGAGAGGAAGGCGAGCAAGCCTCTGTTCGCAGTGTCGCTGCGGCTCGGGGGATCGACAGCGCGTGTCGTGAATCAGCTGGAAGGGTTCTTGCGCCAGTTCGAGGGCGAGAACGGCCTGGTTTGCCTGGCCGAACCATATCCGGCCTCAAGCCTGTGGGACAGGACCGTCCACAGCTCCGGCATGCTGCTGAACGCAGAGGAGCTCGCCTGCCTTGGCCACGTACCGGGCCTGGAAGGCAACGGCTTGAACCTGGAGACGGCAATGCCAGGAGTTGCTCCGCCGGATAATGCTACCAGGAATAGCCTGGTGACGCTGGGGGAAAGCCACCATCAGGGCAGGGAGACGGCAGTGGGCATTTCGGCAGAGGCATTGGCCAGGCACGTGGCCGTATTCGGCTCAACAGGAACAGGGAAGACCACCATGCTCCTGCGGTTTGCCGAGCTGGTTGATAAGGGCTACGGGCTGGCTTTCCTGGATCCGCATGGGGATGCCGCTGAGACATTTCTCTCGCTGATACCCGAGCGTCGGGTGGATGACTGCATCTACTTCAATCCCGGTGACCGTGAGTTTCCGCCGGGGCTGAACATCTTGGAATCTTCGGGCGAACGTGAGAACCAGCTGCTGTGCTCGGACCTGCTCGTCTCATTCGAGAGGCTGTTCCAGGACTCGTGGGGCCCCAGGATGGAGTGGATCTTGAGGCAGTGCATCAACACGCTGCTCTCTTCTGAGGGGAACAAGAATTTGAGGGACATCAACAGGCTGCTGTTCGACGAGGACTACAGGAATCGAGTGCTACAGACAGTCGATGACCCCGATATTATGGGGTTCTGGAGACACAACTTTCCCAAGCTGCCCCGGGGCTCGCTGGAGCCCATCGTGAACAAGGTCTCCAAGTTCGTGGATAACCCGCTGGTCAGAAACATCATCGCCCAGCCCAACCTGATAGACTTCCAGGAGATCGTCAGGAATAACCGGGTCTTCATCGCCAACCTGAGCAAGGGAATCCTGGGCGAGGATACAGCCTTCCTCCTGGGCTCGTTCATACTGTCGAAGCTGCAGATAGCTACCCTCAGTCGCGGCGAGCTGCCTCCCTCTCAGAGGAGGCTGTTCACCATCATCATCGACGAGTTCCAGAACTACGCCAGCGACGACACCAATACCGCCAGCATCAGGAGCTTTCTATCCGAGGCCAGGAAGTTCGGGGTGGTCTTAGTGATGGCCACGCAGTTTCTCTCCCAGCTGCACAAGGACGTTACCGCCGCCATCTTCGGAAACGTGGGAACCATAGTGGCATTCAGGTGTGGAGTCCTTGATTCACAACTATTGCAGAAGGAGTTTGGATGGTTCACTGCTGAGGACATCATGGACCTGGGCACGCTCAAGGCTGTGGTTCGGATGGAGAGGAGCAATGCCTGCTTCAACCTGGAGGTACCTAGGCTTGCCGTACCCCAAAGGTCTTGTAGGGATAGCATCATCAATCTGTCGAGGCAAAGGTATTGCCGTCCCAGAAAGGAAGTGGCGCAGCTGATCTGGAAGCCGGAAGATACGGTAGACCGTAAGGAAGAGGGCAAGGCTAGCGGCACCGAGGACGAGCTAAACAGTCGACAGGTTGCATTCCTGGAAATGGTGCAGCAGCGGCCTGGCCAGTCTGTCACCGACCTGTACCGTGCGCTGGGACTCAGCGCCTATATGGGTGACCGGTTGAAGCGTGAGCTTGTTGGCCGGGGCTTTCTCCTCGAGGTGGTGACCAACATGGGTGCCGGTTCCAGGATTGCCAAGTTCTTGGTGCCTTTGCCCAGGGCAAGCGAAGTGTTGAATCAATCGGACCTGCCGGGACGGGGCAGTACCACGCACAAATCCATTCAAGCACTGCTCCGTACCATGGGAGAGAAGAAAGGCTACAGGGTCACTGTGGAAGCGCAGCTTACGGAAAGTGGAAAGAGTGTGGATGTCCTGTGGGAAAAAGGCGGCCAGAAGACCGGGATCGAAGTGGCAGTCATGTCCAAGAAGGAAAACGAGGTGGCCAATATCAAGAGAGCGCTGGAAAACGGACTGGATAAAGTCGTTGTCGTATTCATCGACCAGGGTCACATGGATGAAGTTCAAGCCCTGGCTGCTCAAACGCTCCAGCCAGGGGAGATGGAGAGGGCTGGTTTCTGTATTCTGACCGACCTGCGGAGGTTTTTGAAGCTGTGAATGGTTGTTTTCCGTGGTTTCTGGTCCGGCGAATATTGTTTCGAACCTTTCCGAAAGAATACTTTCAAGCAGCGGGCGGCGACGAGTGATGACTACCATACACACTATACGACCTGTAACAAAGACTGAAAATGTCCGGGGCTCCAAACGTGGACGTTTTTCTAAAGATGAATGGCAGTTGAGGGCGCGCTATGTTCTCAAACATCTGGGAGACCCGATAACTCTGCAGAGATCTCCTTTTTGCCGGCTGGTAGCTGTAGAGCGATTGGCGAAGTCCAAATACCCGGACAGCATCGTACCGCGAGGTCGTGCGCTGCATGAGCTGGCTTTGCAGTGCCTCCAGGAAATCGAAGACGAGCTCAACGTACACCGTGATGTTGCCCGGCTGAAGGAATTCGTGCGCATGACGCGGCAGGGCATGCGGTCCGTTGAGGCCAGTAGAGCCCTGGGCATAACCCCGGAATACGCAAGCAGGGCGCTGAAGCGGCAGCTGGTCGAGTTGCTTGCGGAAAAGTTTATGCTGAAGCTACGTTGAATCCAGCTACAACTGATTGCAACTAAGCTTGCTCAGATGCCGAAGAAAAAAATGTCGGTGCGGATATGATCGAAGAAGGTGGAACAATTTACGGGCTCAGCCAAAGTGCATCGCCAGTATTCCTTTTCAGCATATTAGTGCTCATTATTGTGGCGATAGCGCTTCTAAGCTGGCTGTGCAGGTCCAAATTCGCCGTTGTGTTCTGTTCTCTATTTGCGATTGCTATCTTCTGTGCCATCGTTGGCATCTCGCCATCTTGTGGCATGAAAAATACTGCCACATCAGCAATAGCGAATTGGTGGAAACAGACACCAATACCTCCATCTCAAACAATCGGGCCATCACCAAAATCTAACTCAGGAAGAGTCTGGCTCAATTCACATTCCTACGTTGCGGGAGGCGATAGGTCGCCAATTATCTTATATGACAATCCCAATGCAAGCAATCCAACAATGAATCAGCTGGCCAACTTTCTTAGGAATGACAAGACTGATCTGGAAGCATATACACCGACTCATGTCTGTGGCGATTTCGCCGAGGAAGTGCATAACAGGGCTGAGCAACAAGGCATCGAGGCGGCCTTTGTAATACTCGCCGGGGTTAATCATGCGATCAATGCCTTCCAGACCACCGATGCCGGTTTGATTTTCGTGGACTGTACCGGGGGATACAAAATCCCTTACATAAGAACCTCACCGTCTAACCCATTTGGCAGTCCGACCAGTTGGGACAAAATCGCATATGTGCAAAAGGGGAAGCCGTTGGGGATGATTAGCTTGGATGCAGCAGTAAATTACTACGGCTTCTCATATAGCGGTTACGAGAGATGGAAAACCGATAAGATGCTATTCGATGCTAAGGTAAATTCCTACAAAAACCAGGTTCGTGGGAGATATTCTGTTCCGCAAAATGAGTATTATCAATTACAAATGCAATTTCAGGAAATAAGTCAATTAGCAGGCCGCATCGGTCCATTGTGGGGGGAAATGGGAACTGTTCAAAGCGGCCAAATCTTTTGGGAAGGGCATGACTGATAAAGACAAAACTAAAGACTCGTCAGTCTTTGAACAGTTCTTCCGTATTTCGATTGCATCGGGAACACCTTGGACATCCTTGGCCTCAACACTGCTGCTAAATACCGCAAAGTTGCCGGTGAAGAGCATCGCGAGTGGTATAACAATCTGTGGAGAAGATAGCTCTAGCCCTGACAACATCATCACACTGGACAGGCTACTGTTACTCCAGTCAAATAGATTACCAAGGACCTTCTAGTTTCGAGGGGAAAATTGGCATTTCTGAGAGTAATTAGTTGTAAGTAGTGCGAAAGCCAGATAAACTGAAGCATGAAACACCGATGAGATCAAAAGAGTTACGAGATCTAGTCGTGTCAGCGCTAATTCTAGCACTAGCCTTTGGTATTGCTCTGTCAGGCGGCTTTCGTGCTTTCTCTGAGCCAAGCAGGCTGTTCATTGTGTTCCTCATGGCGATAGTCGGTGTCTCCTTGGGCTTTGGTCTGCATGAGATGGGACATCGGTTCGTCGCCAGAAGATTTGGATGCTTTGCTGAGTATACTATGTGGCGTACAGGCTTGATAATAGCCCTTGCGTCCTCACTTCTTGGTTTTGTCTTTGCTGCCCCTGGTGCGGTTATGATATATCCACGAACGGCCCCCCTGACCAAAGAAAAGGCCGGGCAGATCTCATTAGCAGGGCCAGCAATGAACATCTGCTTGGCGGTTGTGTTCATACTGCTGAATATGGCCAATGAAATAGCCCCCCTTTCTTAATCTCCAGTCTAACATTATCACTGGACTCATTTTTGGGGGGCAGGTCAAACGGGCTGTAAGTGGCGAGCGGGTTAATGCTAGGGGCTAGGCTTGTCACCCATGTATTTGAATATCGCGACTTACATGGTCAAGTGAGCCGCTTTCGTCGAGGTGATCCTATTCCCAGACGTAATCTTTGACATTAGTACTTTCAAAATAGTCATCGTCCAATTGTCGCTGAGCAACCCCCGAATCCATGGCTGCTCTGGCTACGCTGTGTGCTACCAACGTGTGAACCCCTGGGTCAATAGGATCGGGGACAATCTCACCTTCGCCTGTTGCGTTTGCTATTGCTGCCGCAGCGGCCATGTACATCTTGTGGGTGATCTTGGTAGCCCTTGCATCAAGAGTCCCCCGCCAGATTCCAGGATAGCCGAGTAGATTATTGACTGTTTTGCCATCGGCTGCCAGAGCAGCGCCAGAAGCTCTGGCAGATTCCGGGATGATTTCTGGATATGGATTAGATAGTGCGAAAATGATCTGCTCTTTCCTGACCATTGACGGTTTTATGAGTCCTCGTACCCCTGAGGTAGCGATTACGATGTCTGCCTTACGCATTATCTCATCGAGGCTAGAGGAAATGCCACCTTGCTCTTCGAGTCGTCGCATGCTAGCCTCGGTTCTAGCGGTGCCTAGAACGGGTTTGCCCGTATATCGCATGAGAAATTTTCCAATGGTCAAACCGGCGGCACCCAAACCAATAAGTCCGATCTGTGCCTCCTGTAGTATCACATTGCTTAGCTTACAGGCATTAATCAATGCCGCTAACACGACAACAGCGGTGCCCTGTTGATCATCGTGCATTACGGGAATCGAAAGTTCTTCTTCAAGGCTGGCTTGGATCGAGAAACATCTCGGGGATGAGATGTCTTCCAACTGAATGCCACCGAATGTGGGTGAAATATGTCTTACAGTATCAACAATCTCCTGGGGGTCCGTAGTGTTTAACAAGATAGGTATTCCGTTGATCCCCACAAGTTCTTGGAGTAGAGCAGCCTTTCCCTCCATTACAGGCATACCTGCAACCGGGCCGATGTTTCCTAGTCCAAGGATAGCTGTCCCATCGGTTACAATTGCTACAGAATGGGGGATAATTGTATAGGCATATTTCCAGTTTGGTTCATTTGCTATGAGACTACATACCTCACCAACTCCTGGTGTATATACTCTTCTGAGAACATCTAATGAATTGATTTGGATAGTACTGGCCATTCTGATCTTTCCGTTTTTGTGAACCTCGAGCACGTTATCAAAGATTTGTAGAAGCGAGGCCCCAGAGAGTCTTAATACTTCATCTACCAGCTTCTCAAGATGCTCTTCGCTGTCTATGAAGACCTCAATATCCCTTATTGTGTAGTGGTGTCCTATATGAATAGTCGCTATATTCCCTATGTCTGCTCCGACTTTGCCAATTGTGGTGGTTAGCTCACCTAAAGTTCCTGGTACGTTGACGTTTTTGCAGCGCAGAGTTCTAGCGATCCTTAGGTCTGTTGTTTCCATTTTTTGTTACATCCCTGGAATATATGGAATTGCCATTCATTCATCAGGGCCAATGCTAAGTAGTACGCTCTCTCGCCTAAAATAATAATTCGCCCCTTCTTTCAGATGGTGATTTTTACCTTTTTCTTAAAGATTGATGTTGGAGTATTTTCTCTGCGGCCTTGCCATAGTCTTATTCTCTAACATGTCCAAAGCCCTATTAATCATTTTTCTGGTATCACTGGGCATAATAATCTCGTCAACGCATCCACGCTCGGCTGCCATATAAGGGTTCTCATAGAGTTTCTGATACTCTTCTATTCGTCTCTTTCTTACTTCCTCCGAGTTCTCTGCCTCCTTTATCTCCTTGGCAAATATCACGCTTGCTGCAGTCTCAGCCCCCACGATGGTGATAAGGGCTGTCGGCCAGGCAAAAACAAGGTCAGCACCAATGGATTTATCCAGCATGCCATAATGGGCACCGGCGTATGATTTCCTGAGGATTACGGAGATGAGAGGCACAGTGGCATCTGCCCAAGCGTAAAGTAGCTTTGCTCCATGTCGTAGGATTCCATTCCAATCCTGCGCAGAACCTATCAAATACCCAGGGCAGTCAACAAAACTCACCAGAGGTATGTTAAACAGGTCGCAGAAGCGTATGAACCTGGCCATTTTGTCCGCAGCATTTATGTCGATGACTCCACCTGCCCAGCTTGGCCTATTGGCAACTATGCCAGCTGTCCTTCCGTTAAAACGCGCAAAGCCTATTATGCAATTGTGAGCGAAATCTCGCATCAGCTCAAAGAAGTAGACGTTATCGACTATTGATGTGATTATTTCTATCATGTTGAATGGCCTTGATGGCTGATCTGGAATTACGGTATCCAACTCCGGAATAATCCTGTCTGCGTCATCATTCGTCGCGATACGAGGTGGTTTCTCCTTATTATTAGAGGGCAGGAAGGACAAGAGTTCCTTGCATTTGTCCAACGCATCCTTATCGTCTTCAACTACGAGGTGAGTCTGTCCCGACATAACAGCATGGGCCCTCCATCCTGCAAGTTCTTCGAGTGATATTTCTTCTCCAGTCTGCGTCTTGACGAATGCTGGGCCGGCGATTCCCATGAAACCGGTTTTTCTACATTGAATAATGAAATCCTGCATAATTGGGTGATAGGCCTGTCCTCCGAGACATGGCCCCATTAGCAGGGCTACCTGTGGCACTACTCCGGAAGCCAAGATTTGGGATCTGAATAGCCAGCCATAAGCTTCGAGGGTGTCCATGCCTTCTTGGAGCCTAGCACCCCCCGAATCATTCAGACCTACAATCGGCCAGCCGTTATCTTTGGCAAACTCAATAGCACGAACAAACTTCTTGCCGTGATATTCACCGAAAGTGCCTGCCATAGCTGTATAGTCCTCGGCAATAGCCACAACAGGTCTGCCGCTAACCTTACCGAAACCCGTTACCACTCCCTCGGCAGGTATTTCTCTCTTGTCCATTCCGAAATTAATAGTCCTATGCTTAATAAACAATCCTAGTTCAGTGAAAGTGCCAGGGTCAAAGAAATAATCGATTCTTTCTCTGGCTGTCCATTGACCGGAGGCATGACGTTTCTCTATTGTCTTCTGGTCTATCTCAGTGATCTTCTTACGCTTCCGCTGGTACTCGTCGATTACTTCCCTGGTCGTGGCCATGCTATTGCCCCCTCTTCTGTATCTTGCCAGTACTTGAGATGAATCGTTACTTTCTACATCTGGTTAAAGTGAACGAGCAGCTTTCTTACGTTTCATTTTATACCAAGCTCGCGGGAAATAACTAGTTGCTGAATTTCGGAAGTTCCTTCGGTAATTGTGTTGAGACGCGCATCCCGGAAATAACGCTGAGCCACAGATTCCTCCATTAGCCCGTAGCCTCCATGAATTTGCATACAATCTGTGGTTACTTGAATAGCGACTTCGCTAGCATAGAGCTTGGCCATAGCAGCCTCTCTTAGATGAGGTTTGTTTTGGTCATACAACCAGGCAGCGTTGTAGATTAGCCAGCGAGCTGCTTCAATCTCCATAGCCATGCGAGCCAATTTGAAAGAGTTTGCCTGAAATTTGGCAATCGGTTGCCCGAATTGAACCCTTTCTTTGGCATACGCAAGTGCGGCATCGAAGGCTGCTCGTGCCAGTCCAAGGCTCCTGGCTGCGTGAGATATCCTGCCACCTGTCAGCGATTCAATTACATATATGAATCCTTTACCCTCCTCACCTATGAGACTCTCTTTGGGTACTTCGCAGTCTTCGAAAGCTAATTCGGCGACTTCTCCGGAACGTGCACAGAACTTGTGCATCTTGGAACGGCTGAATCCGGGGGTGCCCGCCTCGACTATGAACAAGCTGATACCGCCTCGAGACCCTTTGTCCTTGTCTGTCACTGCAGCGAGTGTTACGAAGTCACAGAACGGCCCGTTGGTGATGAAGATTTTGGTGCCATTGATGACGTAGCCGTCATTCTTTTTAGTTGCAGTGGTCTGTATAGCGGCAGCATCGGAACCGGCATTGGGTTCAGTCAGTCCAAAGGAGGCTACTTTGCGGCCTTTTATAGCTGGAACCAAATATTTCTGTTTTTGCTCCTCGCTGCCACGCTGGTATATTGCCTTAGTGCCTATGCCTCCCTGAACCATCGTTCCAGCGGCTATTCCCACCGCATAGTAGGCGACTTCTTCGACGGCAATACATTCTCCCATTTTGCCCATCCCGGCAGCTCCGTATTCCGGGGAATAACTCAGGCACAGGTACCCGA
>Ga0194125_10001312_pt1 | contig 42251 bp, 36 predicted proteins | sample TA2KigC250mmetaG_FD_148626 | JGI IMG/M metagenome (GOLD analysis project Ga0194125, IMG submission 148626) | Freshwater microbial communities from Lake Tanganyika, Tanzania - TA2015034 Kigoma Deep Cast 250m | ecosystem: Environmental > Aquatic > Freshwater > Lake | place: Tanzania: Lake...
GGAAAAAGGATATATATTTGATGGTGTAAATTGGATTCCTGATCCAAATATGCGTAATCTTCATGAAAAGATAGATAGAGCCGGTAATATGGGTAATTCGCAACTGGAAAAAGGATATATATTTGACGGTGTCAATTGGATTCCTGATCCAAATATGCGTAATATTCATGAAAAGACGGATCGAGCCGGCAATATGGGCAATTCCCAATTAGGAAAGGGATATATATTTGATGGTGTCAATTGGATTCCTGATCCAAATATGCGCAATATTCATGAAAAGACAGATAGAGCCGGTAATATGGGTAATAATCAATTAGAAAAAGGATATATATATGATGGTGTAAATTGGATTCCTGATCCGACTATGAGAGATATTTATAGTAAAAAAGATAGAGCTGGTAATATTGGAAATTCTCAATTAGATAAGCCATTTGTTTTTGATACAGTTAATAATATACCGGATCCTACTATGAGAGATATTCATGAAAAGAAAGATCGAGTCGGTAATATAAACAATGGTGAATTAGATAAACCGTTTGTATTTGATACTATTAACAACATACCTGATCCAACTATGAGAGATATACATAGCAAGAAAGATAGAGTAGGAGTAACTGGACCAAATCATATGGAAAAACAAAGAAGTAGAGGTGATGCTAATAATATGCGAGTTAATACTGTTAAAGAAGTGATAGCACAAGGAAGGAAACCAACTGATTCTAATTATTCAAAAGGTCCTACTGTCAGCTTTACTATGATGAATTTACGAGAACCATTAAATTTTAACAGAGATATTTATCCAGATATTAAACAAACTACTACTGAAAAGATGGGCTTTATTGGAACACGTTCTAAACAAACTTTACCACAACAAAGTTTTCACTTTTATAGTCATATAGACGAAAATTTAATGGGTAATCAACTAATTAATAATGTGATCCATCAATCACCTACTAATTAAAATTTAACAAAAAAATTGATTTTCTTTATAAATAAATATTAATTATTAAAAAAATGATTAATACTAATGATATTTTTGAACAATTAAAAGATAGTATTGAATATAAGCTCAAACCAGATGAGACCAAGATATCAACTATGACAATATGTTTAAAAATGAAAAAAAGCATAATATTTAATTGTCAACAAATTGGTAAATATTTGAAACAAGATAATGATTTTATAACAGAAATTAAATTTAGCAATGACGATGGAAATATTCAAATTCGTGGCGGAATACCTAAACGGAAAAAACACAAAAAAAAGGAAAAACCAAATACTAAACAAAAGAAAGATAGTTTCTATAATCAAGTTACTATTATAGTAAAAGTATCTGATATAAAAACTATTAATATTAAATTGTTTAAAAATGGGTCAATTCAGATGACTGGATGTGATAGTATAGAAAATACGAAATACTCAATAGAAAAATTATTTAAAATACTCAATAAATCTCGTTATTTAGTAAATCCTGTTAAAAATAAAATAACAGAAATAAAATTTGTCAAACATGAAATAAATTGTTCTGATATTATATCTGGAAAAGTTTCTTTGATAAATTGTAACTTTTATATTGACTTTCAAATTAATCGAGACAAATTATATCAATTAATTTCTGAAAAAAATCTTGATAATGTACTAGAGATTAAAAAGAAAAACATTACTGATGTTATAGATAAAGATACACCTCAAAAATATATGGATTCTACTTTTGATCCAATTCGGCATGCATGTGTAAATATAAAATTAACTCATCCAATAAAAACTATTACTATATTTGTATTTGAAAGTGGATCAATTATTATATTGGGTAAATCATGTCGTCAGATACGCGATGCATATAATTTTATTAATGTATTTCTATGTTCTAACTTTTTTAATATTTCTTATAATTAAAAATTTTGTTTATTATTTAAAAAATAATCTTAATAATAATATATTATGAAAACTGTTCTATCTTTTGACGTCGGTATTGTAAATCTTGCTTATTGTATACTAAAAAAAGTAGATTCTGAAACAAATGATAAATTTGAAATTCTTAAATGGGATATCATTAATATAGATGATAATAAACTAACATGTAGCTATATTAATAAACAAAGTAAAACTGATAAAGAAAAAAATAAAAATAATTTATGTAATCAAAATGCCAAATATATACTAAATACGGATCATTATTGCACTGTGCATTATAAATCTTTTATGAAAAATTTTGATAAAACTAATAAACCTGAATTAAAAATAAAAACTTTAGATGTTCCTGTCAAATGCTCTGAAAAATGCAAATCAATTGCTGATAAATCTTTCGATGATAATATTGTATGTGATAAACATCTTGAAAAAAAAAAGAAAGATTATCTTGCTGAAAATACTCCAAGAAAATTAAAAAATCAAAATTCTAATTATAAATCTATTAATAATCTTTCTTCTATGTTATATGCCAAACTAGATAAACTACAATCAGATTTTTTATCTGTTGATGAAGTATTAATAGAAAATCAACCAAGTTTACTAAATCCAACAATGAAAACTATATCTGCTTTATTATATTCTTATTTTACAATTAGAGGAATCATCGACAAAAGTATTACTAATAGCAATATAACAACAGTTCATTTTATTTCTCCACAAAATAAACTAAAAATAAATAAAACAATCACAGATAAGACTCTTAATAATTCTAGTGTAGATACTAAGAGAAAAGAATATATATTAACAAAAGATTTAGGTAAAAAATATTGTAGAAAGTTAATAGAAACAGAAAAGAAATACTTAGATATTCTTGATAGTTTTAAAAAAAGTGATGATTTATGTGATAGTTTTTTACAAGGATTCTATTATTTGTTTTTCAAAGATGGAAATTTTTCAGAAACTTTTCAAAAATTATTAGATCAAATTGCTGAAATATGTGATAAAGAACAAATTAACAAAGAAAAAAAGAAATTTATAAAAAAACTAGAGATGTCAATAAAATAGATCAATTCTTTTTTAATCCCATTGTATTAAATAAATTATTTTTAACCATTGGGATCTTTTTCTTGATATTTTGAATATTTGATTTAATATTATCACTTTCTGTATTTTTCTCAATTGTAACTTCTTCTATGATATGGTGAATAAAACATAGAGGTGGTAAATTAAGTCTGTATTCTTTTTCACATTTAGCAAAATTAGCTCTATAATCACTTATTTCTACTATTCCGCCAAATTTTACTAGAACTTCTTTTTTAGCTGCTAATTTCATTTTATCTATTGGAATAAATTTTTCATATAATTTCTTCAATAGAGTATATCTTTCCATTACTTTATAATCTTCTATTTCCAGATTATAAGAAGCAGCACAATTAAAACTACAAAAGTTACCAAATACATAATACTTATTATTGTAAAACTTTTCTGGAATGAAAAATGGATAATTATCAAATTCATATGTACACCACCAACAACATATATGTGTTTTTTCTATTTCAAGTGGCTTATTTGTCGTATTATCAATTAATTTTAAATTAATAATATGTTTTGTCATATCTTTTTGTACATCTGAATCAAAAATATCTAAACTGGGTTTTTCAGAAAGTGCTTTTTCCAGTTTTTGATTTAATTGTTTTATTAAAATATCTTTTTGTTTAATTTCTTCTATTAATTTCTTATAATTGATATCTTCATAATCATAATCATAATCATTATCAGAATCATATTCAGATTTTTCTGAATTTGTAGTTTCTGAATTGCAACTACTATCTTCTGAATCAGAAACAGATTTTACTGTATCAGTAGTAGTTTTTTTCTTTAGCGGAACAGGTAAATGTAATATGATATCTTTATCGTCCATTGATATTTCTTTCCCCTCATAATTTTTTAATGGTTTGTCAAAATAAAGATTTTTTCTAGGACGACCGCGTTTTTTAGGCATTTCTGCTTTCATTTTATTTATTTCTTCATTATTATTGTCACTATCACTAGAATTATTCATTTTATATAGATTTATAATACTATCTTTTTAAACCAAATGCTATATTTCATGAACCATTCTAATGTTCTTAATTATTCAATCTTTTTAGTTCCATATATTTTGTTTTATATTTATGATATTTAGTAAACCATTTACCCACCCCCCTTTGGAATTTTTTATTAATTGGAACAACCTTAATTAATCTGAAAGTAAAAAAATGGGTTGTATCAATTGTAATAAAGATGCTGTAAATAATATAATAAAGATAGTGAATACATATTTATTGAATAAACCATGACCATAAAAATTTAGGAGAGATTATAAATTCCCTAAAAAAAATAAAAGATAATAACTCTATTATTATTACTAAATAATAGTGTCAAATATCATTAAGCCTTTATATATACAATTATATTTTTTTACTGTTAAGTGTCCTATTTTTCAGTAAAATTTATTCCAAAAATAAAATATTTAATTACAAGAATATCTACGTTTTTCTTAAGTAATATATATTTTATAATAAATCAATTCCTGTCTTTTTTTGGCGAATTGCTTTTGGTTTATCTGATTTTAAAGAATCTTTTGATACATTATCTTTTTTTACTTTTTTACCAATAGATATAGCAGAACGACTTGCTTCATCTTTATCTACAACACCCATACTTTTTATTTTGTCACTAGAAGTTGCTTCTGAAAATTGTTTTTTTTTATCAGATAATATACTTTTAAAATTTAAATTATATTCAACACTAGCTTTTGATTTTCTGCTAACTTTACTGGATTCACTAGTTTCAGAATGTTCTGTTTCTTTTAACTTAGCTAATTGCTTTTCTTGCTCTTCGCGAATTTTTTTTATTTTTTCTAATTCTTCTAAATACTTAGTTTGGGCCTGCAAGTTATCTAGTTTATTTGAAATATAAGAATTAGAACCTAATCCATATTGTTGTCGAAGTTGTTCATTATATTGTTCTTGTTGCTGTTGTTGTCGAAGTTGTTCATTATATTGTTCTTGTTGCTGTTGTTGTTTCATCATCATCATTCTTTGAACAGCTGGAGGTATTCTCATTGTTTGCTGATTATTTATCGGACTAGCTTGACTATTAATTATGGTATTTTTTTCTGTTTGAGTAATAATTAATTTTTCACGTAATGCTTCCAATTCCGCATTTTTTTGAGCATTCTCTCTTTTAAGATTTTGGAATTCTAATTCTTTCTGTTTAATTAAATTTAAATCTTGCGCTTTTTGATTTGCTGATTGATATTCTTTATTAATTTTATCTTTTAATGCTTCATTATTTTTAATAGTTTGTTCTTTAATTTTTTGTTGTATTGCCCGTTGTCTTAGCTGTTCGGCTAAAACTGGGTCTTCATCTAATTGAGTATTCAAAGTAGGTAAATTCCCCATCATAGTATTGGTTAAATGGAATTTTAATGCTGATCCTGATACCATTAATAATATTTTTAATTCAGGAGCCATACTTTTTCCAGGTTGATTATATTTTTCATACAGTTCGCCAAATACATCATAATAATTATTGATATCAGCATTCATTTGTTCAGACCAACCCTTTAATTTTAAATCAAATGGATTATATTTATCGTTTAACATTTCTAATCCATAAATTAAATTCAAACTCATATTACACATCCATTTTACACCATTGTTTTTTGCACGGATTCCTTTATAGAGTTCATATTCGTATTTCATCATATTATAATCTGATTTCATGTTATAATTCTGTGATAATTTAACCCCTGCTTCTGCTAATTCATGAAGATTTCTTAACATATTTAATTTTCTTAAAAGTAATTCTTCTTGCGTTAAGTTTTCTTCATTATTATTATTATTATTATTATTATTATTATTATTATTATTAGTATTAGTATTATTTTTAGTATCAGTTTGTGTATTTCTATAAGTTTCTGTATTATGATCAGTTTGTGTATGATGTTCTGAATGATTTTCAGTATAATGTTCGGTATTCTGTTTTTCTGTTCGAGTTACATAATTAGAATGGTCATCATCTAGTTCTGGATTTTTTTCACCATCATAATTTTGTCTTTTATTTTCTGAAACTAGTTTTTCAGAATTGGCGATCATATGTACATATAAGTTAGTATCAGTTATAGGATATTGAGAAGTATTTAGATATGCTTCAGAATTACTCATAATTTATATAATTATTCCATTAGAAACTATTTTTTATATACTTACGCAAATTTATTTTTTGTTTTAAATATGTCGTTATAATATAAATTAATAATGGCTAATTATAATTATTCATATTTTGATATTAATGATGACAATAATTCAATGGATCGCCTTGATGCAATGGCACGGGAACTTAATGAAAAAAAAAAAAAATTTGATTTAATTAAAGCTGTTCATAATGACTATTATGAAGAAACTAAAAAAAATAAAAAACAATTAGAAGAAGCTTTAAAAAATGATAATTTTGGTTTTTTTAAAAATATTAAAAAAGAGGGTACACCTATAGATAAACTAATTTATGATACTAAAAAAACTGACCAAGATAGTGTAGACAATAATACTTTTAAATTTAGTTCAAATGATTCTCGATTTAGTGATACTTATAATAGTAATAGCAACAGTAAAAATAAAAGTAATAAAAGTAATAATAGTTTAAGTGATAGCTTTTTTAAAAATCTTGATAAACATAAAAAACCAATTAATAAAAAAATTGTAGAAACTAAAAATTCAATTGAATCAAATGATAACAATTTATCTTTATTAATAAATCATATTAAGAAAGAACATAATTCACACATATCAAAAGATTCTGAATCTATTAATTCTAACAGTGATACCAGTATAATTAAACATTTAAAAAAGTGTTCTAAATGTAAATCTAAAATAAAATTAGTATTTGATGATAATCATAATAAAGTAATTAATCAAGAAATAAATAAAGATAATAAAACATTTACTATTAGCATCAGTAGTTTAAAAGAATATTTAACTATTGGACTTTTAATATTTTTAATTATATTAATTATTTATATTTTTTTTAAATTGAAATAGTTTATTTGAAGCTTTCTATATACTTCCAAGTAATAAAAATTGTTTTATTATCTATTCTAAAAGTATCTATTTTATTATTTTTTAATTTAGTTTCTATAAAGTCCATACAATATTTAGAAATATAATCTAAATTATTAATTATTTTATCTGGTATTTCATATATTAAATCTAATTTACCAGCATTATGGAATAATTTTATTTTTTCTATACAGTTGGCATAATATTTATTATAAATTATCAATAATTTTTCTCGTTTTTCTCGATTAGATTTAATTAAATATTCCGCACTAAAATTTTTAATAGATTCTTCATACGAATTATTTATCGACATCATTGAGTCAATGTCTATCACGCTTGATTTAGAATTACCAATACGTGCATTTGGACAAATTGTTTTTATTGATAGTTTCTCCATCTCTATTATATACTTAAATATTTTTTTTTAATTTATATAATATGGATTTAGAAATAAAAATTAAAGAGAAACTAAAAAATATTTTAGGTAATGAAAACTCACATAAATTATTAATTAATACTAATAATTTAGATACTTTCATTCTTAGTGGGGGAGGTGTTAAAGGAATTTATTATATTGGAATATTGAAATATCTTGAAGAATTAAATATTATTAAAAATATTAAAAATATAGCAGGGACATCGATAGGTGCATTTTTTGGCGCTTTAATTTCGATAGGTTATACTTCAAAAGAACTTGCTGACTTTGTTCTTTTATTTGATTTATCTAAAATAAAAAATATTAATTTTAATAACTTTTTTTCTTTTTTTGGACTTGATTGTGGAAATAATTTAGAAATAATATTAGAAAAAATGTTTGAACATAAAAAATTCAATAAAAATACTACTTTTAAGGAATTATATGATACTAAAAATATTAATCTAATTATAACTGGTGCGTGTATTAATAATAAACGCTGCTATTATTTTTCCCATATAAATAGTCCAAATATGAAAATAATAGAAGCAATTAAAATATCGACAGCTGTCCCTCTATATTTTAATCCTGTCAAATATGATAATAAATTATGGGTAGATGGTGGCATAGTTGATAATTATCCTATACATATATTCAAAGATAATTTAATTAATACATTGGGAGTATATTTAACTAATAAAAAAATAGCCAATGAAATTAATAATTTAGAAGATTATTTCTTTAATATTTTTCAAACAGCAATGTTAGGAATGGCTGATAGGTGTATACATGGATATGAACAAAATACCATCATAGTAGAAACTACTGATTACAATTTATTAAATACTAATTTTAATAAACAGACTATTATAGAATTTATTAACAATGGTTATAATTGTGCAAAAAAATTTATTTAGTTTTTTTTTCTAATTCGATAAGTTTTTTACAAGCTTTTAACAAATCTTCACTATTATCCTTCCAATCAATCATATTTTCAGTAATACCAACATCATGTAAAAATTGAAAAGATTTATCTTCTGTATTAAATTCTGAAAATTTCATAGTGTCTATTTGCTGTGTTTCTAAATTACGTTCTGCAAGTCGGCGCTTTAATTCTTCTTCATAATTTGATTCTTTTAAATTATGATTAACTGTATAATTAACTGGATTAATATTTTTAATATGTTCACTATTTAGATTATTCACTCGTCCAAAATTTACACTGGAAAACATATTATTACCATCATATTGATTGTCATCATTATAGATTTTATCATATGAATCTAATCCATTTAATCCATTATCAAAATTAAAAGGTGCTACTTCTGAATGTTTTTGAATTTGTTTATCATTAGTATTTTTATATAGATCAAATGCAGCATTAAATTTAGAAATATTAAAATCTTCTCCTTCTTGAAAGATTGCATTTTGGCTAAATTCAATTTCTTCTTGTTCTCTTTGTAATAATAGATTATCAAGTCGACTATTAATTTCTTCTTCCGTAATTTTTTCTTTTTCAGTGCTCCTATCTATATTATGCCTAGTATCAAAATCACTAAATACTTTATTAAACTCTAGTTGAGCAGTATCTTTATCTTTTTGTTGTGTATCTTCTAGATCTCGATATTTTTTATAATTTGTTTTTAGTCCAATAAAATCATTATTTTTTGCTTGTTCTATATTCTTAATAAAAAAATCATATTCTTTTCGTTTATCTTCTTTACCAATTGTTTCATATGCCCGTTGTATAAGTTCAAATAAACTCGCTTCAAAATTGTCTTTTGCTTTATCTGGATGATATTTTGCAACTAATTTTGAATATTGCTTTTTTATTTCTACAAATGAAGCAGTTGGTTCTACGCCCAATACTTCATAAAAATTAACAGTAAATTTAGAATCCATTATAATATATTTTTAATAATTTATTTTTAAGCGATTTTTATTGCTATTTATAAATTTAACTATATCGTTATAGCTTCTATCACCATTATAATTAATATTCTTGCCATTTTTCTCAAGAACAATAAAAGGGAACCCTGGAATATTTTCACATTTTTGTTTTTCACAATCAAGTTTTTCAAAAGAAACAGATTTAACAGTTTCAGTTAGTCGATCCCATGTTGGAAAAAATCTTTTAGACCATTCGCACCAATTAGTATAATAGAGCTTCAATATTGGCATATTATTTTTAAATTTTTCTACTGTTGGTATATCAGTATTCATTTCTGGTTCAGTTAGTGATTTCATCATTAGCGGGGCTTCAGATTTTGTAGAACCAGTATAGTTTTTTAACGCAATATATAATATCAATAAAACCAAGATGACCACAATGTAAATTCTGTATTTCATATTTTCTATATAATATTGATAAATAATATTATTAATATAAAAATTTTTTTATTGAACAATTATATATTTATTATGAGTTATCCTGCTGAATTAATAAAAAAATATTGGTCAGAATATAAGGCTAAAAAGGCGTCAATCGAAATTGTAGATAAAGATGTAGGTGATGTATCACGATCCGATTTCTATATCGTAAAACTTGATGATAGATTTATTAAATACACTAGAAGTAATGGTTTACTTGAAGAATTGCCAAATGATTTATCTGAATGTTCAAAATATGGTATTGATAGTAATAAAGATTGTACTAATATTATTAAAGAATGTATAAATGATAATATTTATTCGTGTTTCAGCGCCATCGCACGAAAAGCACGTAATAAAGATTTCAAATATGATACTATCAATCCAGAATTGGCCCTTCTAATGTTACATGGTTTAGGTTTTAAAGCTCATCGCATAGATGGTAAAAAAATGGTTATAAATTATAATGCATGGAAAACTAAAATTTTTGATAAATTATATGATACATTGCTTACAGTAAGTGATGAAACTAAAGCTGTTTTGACTGGTCTTGTAAATTATGTTAATAGCCATCCTGAATTACTTAATCCCGAATTATTACCATCAGCTGAAACCTTAGTTGACAAAGATACTGGTTACAATAAATATACTAAAAAACCATCACCACCAGTATTTCCATTGGTTGGTTTATATGATTACAATAAAAAGCAACCTAATTTAACGACTGCTAATACTCCCAAAGATTTGTTCGGCGAAATTGCCAGATTTAAAGGTTATCAATATGGTGGTTCATTTACTAGTACACTTGAAGAAAGTAAAAAAAACAATGATGCAATTGGAGCTATTATAACTGATATTTATAATAAACATTCCACGGCTATTGGATATTTACAAAATAATTCAAAAATAAATCTCAATGAGTCTGCATTTGAAGTTGTTTCTGACGCGAATGTCGCATTAGATAATTTGAAAGCATATGCAGAATTTTATGATAAAGTTAAAAGTGTTTATGATAAATTTAAATATTCAAAAGAGCCAGTTGGCTTAAATGAATCAGATATCGATAAACTTAAAGAAAAATTAGACGAAAAAATAGAAGAATATAAAAGAAAAGAAAAATCGCTTCATACTTTTTTCGAAAATATAATAGCCAAAAATTTTTCCGAAGAAACTTCTTTTGATTTATAAAATATTATTTATATAATTTTTTCTAGTTCATATTATATAATTAAATTATGACAACTGATCTTAAATTATCAGATCTTGATGATTTTCTTAAAGATGATAGTGGCAACACATATATAAGAGGCAGACAAGTTATACTCATTGAAACCAAAAATTTGACAAATAATACTGATCCAGAAAAATGGACTGATACTGATATTTATACAAAGTTATATAATTATGTAAAAAATGATGAAGACTATAAAAATATACGACAATTATTAATTAAAAATATTAAGCATGATGCTGATATTGCTCATAAAACCATATATACAACGAGAATAATGGACAAAGGCAACAAATCATCTTTTGATGCTTTTTATAACCGTTATGCCAGCGCCGGTATAACATCCGAATTTGACCTTAACCCGTCAACTGCATCAAATCCATCATTTAAAATTGTCGATGATTTTCTGCGCAACGAATTAAAATCAGCATGGAAAGATTATAAAATTCCATCAACATTTACCCCTTCACCAAGACCCGACCTCTCAGAAAATGAGTATGGATTGATAAATAAGTTTGGCAGCGATTCTAAAAAGTTCATATTTAAAATTGATGATATATTCTACCAGTATGACGATGGAGCCATTTCTGAAATGCCACTTCCATCGCCTATTAATTGCGGTAGCTTTGGGTTCGTAGATGTTAGCGCGAATGACTGTGCTAACGTATTTGCATTTTTAGCAACAGGTGATGAAAATGATTTGCAAAAATTTATTGGCTTTGTCAATGATCAAACAAATTTCGACATAACAAATGTACATCCATATTTAGCACTCATGGTCTTACATAGTTTTGGATTTAAAGCAGTTCGTTCTGGTTCTCGCGATGGGTCTTCTAGTGAAAAATTAAAAACCATTATTAATTTTAATGAATGGAATTATAAACTAAACAAAGATTCACCTATAGTGTTGAATAAAAAATCAGATGGAACAGATGGAACAGATTTACCAGATGGCCACGATATATATAAATTTATATTATATATGAAGGATTTAATAAATTTCATTAATAGCAACATATATATACTCAATCCAGAATTATTAAACAAAGAAGATATCAATAAATATTATGATCCTATAACAAAACGCAATCGTTTTAATCAGGTCGTTACTGACAAAACAGATAAAATCCCAGTTGAAGGATTGACCCAATTTTTTGAATATAAAAAATTTAATAAATATTTAACAACATCAAGGGATCTAATCAGAGAACTATTTTATTCATATGGGTACGAACCGCCACAATATTTACAATCAGGCGGTTCTCGTTTAAATGAACTCAAAGGTGGTTCTCGTTTAAATGAACTCAAAGATAATTTTGCCTCTGGTAAACTTGGTCATGCGCAACTAGAACACATTTATACTACTCTCAAAAATTCACTCACTAATGTAACACTTGACAATACTGTCGATAGTAAAATAACTGAAGAATTAAATAAATTGAAAACTGCACAAGAAAACTTGGTCAAATATGCCGAATTTTTTGATAGAGTTCAATCAGTATATGATCTACTAAAACTCACAGGTGAGACTAATATAAAATTTTCTTCTGATGATATTGATGAAATAAAAAAACAATTCGAAGAGAAAATAGAAACGCATAGAAATACAGAAAAACTAATTGCAAAATTTATCGATGCTATTTACAAAAAAGATCTTGATCCAACTGGGTATAGCAAATTCTTTGAATAAATTTTATTATTTATATAATTATGAAACAATTATTTCTTAATTATAATATATGGACAACGATAAAATATTGAGCTATTTAGATCCGGAAAGATATACATTTACTGAATTTGTTTTCAGAGATTCAAATGGATTATATAAATATGATGGTAAATATCCAAATTTAAAAAAAATATATGTTGATAAAGATGAATCTTTTGCTGATACTTGTAAGCGAATTGGTGTAAAACATAAAAATATTGAACTATGTAATAAGTTTTTTTTTGATGCCTTATTAAATTATGATAGTATGACAATTAATGATTTATTAAAAGTAATTCCAAATACACATAATTTTTTTAATGGAGCAAAAGAACAAATCGAAAAAATGGATATTAATATTGTATTATCTTTATTGAAAAAATTTGGTTTTAAACAATATTCTGATTATGTTCCTCTTTATAAAATGTATATTAATAAAATGGAAAATATTAGTTTTTGGATTTCGCGCCAAGATCCGGCCAATAAAGATAAATTAAATAAGAATCAAAATTTATTAAAATATTTGCAATTATTGGTAGACTATGTAAACTCTAATCCTGCAATATTAAATACTGATTTTACAGAATTTGAAAGTCAATTGTATTATTTAAAAGAATTTGAAGAATATATGAAAGTTAAATATAATAAAATTGCAATTTTTAAAGATATAACAGAAGGATATCTTGACATTAATGATGAAAGGACTAACTCGATGGCTAAATTGGTATTGCAAAATACGACTGATGCCCAGTTGACAATTAGTACGTCAAAAATAACTAATTTATTAAAAGATTATCATGAAAAATTACATCCAAAAATTAAATTATCTAAGCAAACAATAGATAAATTAACTACTAATTTAGTAATATATTTTGATGCCGAAAAAAAAATTGCCGACATGATAGCTAATTTAACAAAATATATATATGCTGTCAAACATCATAATATTAATTTGGATAATTCTCTAAAAAAAGTTCCCTTAACTGAAGAAAATATTAAAGATGGATTTACTATTTTTATACAATTAAAAAACTTGCTTGCTAAATCACAACAAGATTTTTTATCTAAATATCCAAAAGCTAAATTTATATTATAAAATTAATTTATGGAATTATATATATTCATAAATATATATGACAGGCGCATTAATTCAACTTGTTGCCAAAGGTATACAAGATATTTTCATAACTCGTGATCCACAAATAACATATTTTAAAATCATATATCGCAGACATACTAATTTTAGTCTTGAAGCAATTCCACAATATTTTACACATAAACCAGATTTTGGAAAGAAAGTAACTTGCACATTGGCGCCGAATGGTGACCTAGTAGGAAAAACACATCTAGTAGCAACTCTTCCTAAAATTAAACCATTTTTTCTTGTTGATGGAACTATTGATCCTTATACTAAATTTGCATGGGTCAAAAAAATAGGATATGCTCTTATTAAAAGTATAGAAATAGAAATAGGTGGACAACTTCTTGATAGACAATATGGTGATTGGCTCAATATAATAACAGAATTGTTTGTTCGTAAAGAAGATCGTGGATTAGATAAAATGATTGGTAATATAGAAAAATTATATTCTTTTACCCAAACAAAAGACAAATATACTTTATATATTCCATTGCAATTTTGGTTCTGTCGTACTGCAAGTTTAGCAATACCAATTATATGTTTACATCATAGTGAAGTAAAAATTAATTTAGAATTAAATGATTTAGAAAATTGCCACTTATTGACACCTACTAATTATTTAGAACTAGAAGATAATTTATGTTCTTTTAAATCTGGCGAATATATTTATCAAACAATAGATGGAGTTACTGCATCTGCATTAGTTACTGATTTTGATCCAATTACTCGAAAATTATATTATAAAAGAATTTCAAGAAATAAATTTTTATCTTTACCATATGAAGAAGGACAAACTTATGCACTCGATGAGATTTTCAGACGCTATCCTCAATATATAATCCGAAGCAGAACTACTACTAATTTTGCGATTCCCAAATTAGGAGCTACACCAAAAATTTATAATAATCAGCCATTAAAAAATGTTTCATTACAAGAATGCTATTTATTAGTTACTTATGTTTTCTTAGATAATGATGAAAGAAATCGGTTTGTACAAAATAAGCATGAATATCTAATTGACCAATTGCATTTATATAATACACAAACTATAACGGCATCTAATTATAGTGCTAAAGCTGATTCTAAAAATCCTACTAAATTTATGGTATGGTATGTTATTCAGCAATATTTTACAGACAAAAATAATAATGATTATTTTAACTATACAGATGATTATATGTATAATTACGACAATAATAAATATACTTTTAATGGTAAGAGTTTAATTACAGAAGAAGGTATTATGTTTAATGGTTATGATAGGATTTCTAAGCGGACATATAAATATTTTAATTTTGTTCAACCAAATCAACATCTAGATGTAAGTTTACCTGAAGGACTAAATTTTTATTCTTTTTCATTAACACCAAAAGAATTTCAACCATCAGGAACATGTAATTCTAGTCATGTAGGACAAACCGAAATAAAACTTAATCTAAATACTATAATAAATGACAAAAATAATGGCTATTTTAAAGGATATACATTAGCACATAATGTATTTCGTATAGTAGATGGATTGTGCGGTTTAGTATTTATTTAATTTACTATGATTATAATAAATGTCGTATTTATTACAATTAAATAATTTACAAGCAGTTAATCTATGGTGCGGTCGTGCCAGTCTCGAAGAATGTATAGTAGCACTATTATATACTATTGAAAAAAATAATTATAATAATTTTCCTAATTGTGATACTATAATTGAGTTACTCAATTTTATAAGAACTGATATTAAAAAATATTCTTCACGTATGAAATCATTAGAGGCGCCAAAGGGTACCGAGAGAATACCATTAATACAAGTAAATATTGTGTTGTTGGTGAAATTAATAGTATTTCGATTGAAATTATTAAAAGATAAATATTTATTGAAAGAACTTATTGTTTTTAATAATATTTTGAATAATGACTATGTAAATAAAATAAAAAATATTTATTAGTCTAGAATAATAAAATTAAAAAAATCTTATATATTAATTATATTATGGCAGGAGGATTAATTAATATTGCCACATATGGAAGCCAAGATTTATATTTAACAGGAACACCTGAAATAACTTATTTTAAAATAGTATATAGGAGACATACTAATTATGCTATGGAATCTATTCGCTTGAAATTTGATGATTCGCCTGATTTTGATAAATTTAGTACTTTAACATTTCCCAAAGTAGGTGATTTAATTCATAAAATGTACTTAGAAATTGTTTTGCCAGAAATTAGTTTCAAGAGACCAATTAATACTATAAAAGTAGCTGAATTACAAAAGCAATATGATCAATATATAGCAGATTATGAAATTATTCAATGTTTTATGTTACTTAATACAGAAGCATATAGACGAGCATACGAAATCTATCAGTTAGATAATATTACAGATCCACGAGAAATGATTAATGAAATTCTAAAAGTATTTGCTAATGGTATTTCAGATAATTTTTGTTCAGATATTCCTTCTATTATAGAAAGCTTTATTGATATTCTTAATACTACAGAATTATCACCAAATAGTCCAATTATAAATAGATATATTATTTGTAAATTTTTTTATGATTGTATCAGTTTATTATATATAGCAGAAAATCCAACTGATGCTATACTAGCAGATAAAAATTATTTAATGAGTGTTTTATCTGGAGCTATTAATACAAGTAAACTTATTGTAGAATATTTTCAATGGCTCATAATCAATACCGAAAGAAATTTACTTGAAGAAAAAAATCTAAATTATAAATCAGCATGGGTCAAACGAATTGGACATTCTATCATAGAATATATCAATGTATATATCGGAGGAGATATTATAGATAAACATTATGGTGAATGGATTGATATTTGGTATGAATTAACTGGAAACAAAGATTTAGAAGAAACATATATGAAAATGATTGGTAATATTCCAGAATTAATAAATTTCGATAGAACTACTAAACCTAAAACTACTATTTATGTTCCATTAATATTCTGGTTTAATAGATTCAATGGTCAAGCATTGCCTCTTGTTTCGTTGCAATATCATGATATTCAAATTGGACTTAAATTGCGTAAGTTTAGTCAATTATTTTATATAGAAGATGTTGGAGAATCTTTTAATCTGGATAATTTATATATAGACGGAGGTCATCAATTAAATGTAAATTTACTGACTGATTTTGTTTATCTTGATACTATTGAACGAAGAAAATTTGCACAATCTGGACATGAATATTTAGTAGATATAGTACAGACACAATTTGATGAAAATACTTTAGAAGAATTTAAAATAAAACTTGAATTTACTAATCCATCAAAAGAAATATACTGGATTGTACAAAGACAATCTTTATTGAGTAATCCAAATGGAACTACTGAATGTTTATGGACAAATTATGGAGTTTATACTGATGAAACAGTTAATCCATGTAAAGAAGCCCAATTATTTATTAATGGTAATAAATTATTAAGTAAATCAAGCTATGGATATTTTAATCACTTACAACCATTTTATTGTCATACTACAATACCAAAAGATGGCGTAAATAGTTATTCATTTTGTTTTATGCCAGAAGAACACCAATCAAGTGGATCTTGTAATATGTCTCGATTGTCTTTTAAGCAACTAATAGTAGATTTAGATCCAAATATGTTATTTGAATTAGACAGAGCTACTAATAAAATTACGAATGTTCCAGAAACTACAATATTTAAAATATTTTCTTTATCGCAAAATATATTACGCATTCTTGGTGGAATGGGATCTCTAGCTTTTACTTAGATTATATAATTTAGAGAATGAATTATATAATATAGCTATATTATATAATGACCGGAGGTATTCTTCAATTAGTAGCCCGTGGTTATGATGATTTATATATTATAAAAGAACCAGAAATAACATATTTTAAAATAGTTTATCGCCGACATACTAATTTTTCTTTATTTCCAAAAGTATTAAAATTTGCTGAAAATGTTAATTTTGGGAAAATAGGTAAATGTAGAATTAAATTATTAGGTGATTTATTACATAAAATTTATTTAGCAATTGAAATACCAGAAATAAATATAACTGATCAATATTTTCTTGTAAGTGATTTGATGAAAATTATGACGAAGTATAATATACCATTTACTTATAATGGAAAATCAACTGACAAATTATTATTCTATATGTACGATGATGCAAAAACAGCTATTGATAATTATATTATATCTTTAAAAGACCAATATTCGAAGGCTACATCAGCAAAAGTAAAAAATGCCATTATGACTGAATTAAAAAAAATAGCATTTAAAAAAAATAATTGCTGGTATTTTCCAGATAAAAAAGAATTATTCAGTCAAAAATTTAATCATAATAATCATAATAATTATAATGATCATAATAATCTAAGTTTTGAATTATATGATTTATTTCAAACAGGTAAACCCAAATTTGCATGGGTTAAAGAATTAGCTCACTATTTAGTAGACTATATTGAAGTAAGTATTGATGGCGTTATTATAGATAAACATAATAGTGAAATTATTAGAAGTGATTATATTATTAATTTAGACGAAAATAAAGAAGAAGTTTATAATAAAATGATTGGTAATATTTACGATTTATATAATTATGATTCTAGTATTAAACCAAAAAAATTATTATATTTGCCTTTGCGTTTTTGGTTTTGTCGCCATATAGCAAATGCACTCCCTATAGTCGCAATGCCTCATTCACCAATAGATATTGCAGTAAAATTTAAAAAATTTGAAGAAGTTCATTTTTCTCCATATGCTAAAATAAAAAATGCTAAATTAAATTCTTATTTAATAGCTCAATATATATTTGTAGAAGAAGAAGAAAGAAAAAGATTATGCGAAACTAAGCTGGAATATTTAATAGAAACTTTTCAAATTGGACATGAAGAAATATTTACTAAAAAAAATATAACTGAATCAAAAGAATCATTTGAAGACCAAGTAAATAGTACAATGAATAAACAATATCTAATAGACTATAAACTAAATTTTGATTTTAGTATCAAGCAATTATTCTGGATAGCCAAACCTGTTCGTATTAAAGATAGAATAAATATATTTGATTATAATTTTTATGATACTAATAATAATATTTATAATCCATTTGATTATATGAAATTAAAATTTAATGGAAGAGATCGCGAAGTAATTAAGCACTTTAATTATTATAATTTATGGCAACCATATAAACACTATTGTTCTAGTCTTGTACCTAATTTATTTTTATATAACTTTGCGCTTTATCCGCAAATGCTACAACCATCAGGAACTGTTAATTTTTCTCAATTACATGATGCTAATTTAAATTTTATTTTTAATAGAAAATTAGAAAATATGGTAGAAAATAATGATTTTAGTTTTAAAGTATCTAGTTATGCATTTAGCAATAATATTTTGCGGATATTTTCTGGAATGGCTGGATTAGCTTTTCAATCAAGAGCTTTATAAAAAAATTAAAAAAATAAATTTTATCAATTATTAATATAAATAATGGTATATCTTAATAATTTTAAAAAAGTAACTATTGATGACAATACATATGTTCTAATTAAATTCCAATATAAAGGACAAAATCTACCAGTAATACTCAATGATTTTTATTTTGATAAAATTAAAAGTCTAAATAAATCTTGGAAAATTAATGATTCAGGCTTTGTAGTAAGCACGCATAATGTAAATAATCAAGATATAGAAATCACAATGCACGAATTAGTCATGGCCCTCCATAACAAAGAAAATAATTTAGAAAAGAAAAACAACAACATAGTACATTTAAATAGACTCGGTATAGATAATCGCAAAGAAAATTTATTATATGATACACATGACAAAGAAACTAAAAAAAATCTAAAAAAAAAGAAACGTATTATAGAATTTTCTAAATCTTCAAACATTAAAGCAGATGAGTTGCCTAGTTTTATGTGGTATTTAAAACCAAATGATACTCATGACGAAAGATTTATTATCGAAGTTGGTGATATCAAATGGAAAACTACAAGTTCCAGCAAATTATCTATTAGATATAAATTAGAAGAAGGAAAGAAATTTTTAAGAGAATTAAAAGAAGCAAAACCAGAATTATTTGATGAACTATCTATGAATGGTGAATTTAATTTAGAAGGAAAAAATCTATTAAATTCTTTTTATAAAATTACTGATGGTGCAGGTTATACTAATTTGCGAAAAGTTACTACTGATAATCTGACAAATAAATATTTAAAAGAAAATTTAAATGGATTAACTGAAATTGAAAAAAATCTTTTAATTAATAATACTTTCTATGGTAAAAAAAGGTCTAAATCTATGTATAAATAAAATTTATTTCTTTTCTATAAATTTATATGTATAATTAAAAGTGAATACTATAACTGCAGTGTAAAGAGCTACGGTAATGAGACTTTTAATTATATCTTTTGTTAGCATATATACTATATAAAAAATAATTAAATTGATTAACATAGAGTTTGATCCTAATATATTAGTTGAATTATTTTTTTCTAATAGTTTTGCCATTTTTTCTTTTATAAAATTAAATGCTTCTAATGGATTATTCATAATAATATTATATTATAATTTTTTTATTGGTAAATCTTAAAAATCAATTGTAAAATTAATTATTTTTTTATCAGAATATTTGTTTATTGTAAAATCACTAAAATACTTATTAATAATTTCTAATGGATTTTTACTAAAGTTAAGTATATCATAAATTTCATAAACATATTTATTAATATTAATATTTTTTATTTGTTTCGCAATATTATTCATATCAATATTATTATTTCTATTTATAGATTCCAATATTTTTGTTTTATTAGTATTATCTTTCAATATATTAACTAAATATTCTTTTATTATTTTATAATTTAAATTAGTTATATCATCTGTTCTTTCATCTAATTTAAATTTAGCACTTCCAAAATCTGCTAGCATAAATAAATATCCATATGTTGGAACATAATAATTATTATTATTTATTTTATAATGTAAAACTATATCTTGGTTTATTTTTTTATAAAATATATTTTTGGGCTTTACATCTCGATGATATAATTGTGTATAATTAGTAAAAGCATAAAGTGCTATTAAAACTTGGCATAAATATGATTTATAAATGTCTTCTTCTTGATATTCATCTTTAAACAAAAAAGAAGAATCTCCATCAGCATATTCCATTGTTAGTAATAAATTATTTGCGTCAAAATCATAAGCTTCTATAAAATTAGGACATATAAATTTATCTATCATGCGATTAGTCAATAACATAATTTTATATTCTGTTTCAAATTCTTCTGTTATCCATTGTTTATTATTTTTCCATTTTTTTTCTTTTTCGTCAATTATTCTTTTTTTTACTATTACCGAACCACAATCAGAAGAAAATACTTTAAATACTTCTCCTTGTATACCTTTGTTGATAAATTCTAATTTATTTTTTTCTATTAATTTTTTACATTCTGCCAAATTTTTTAAATTGAACTTATCATTAATATTATTTCTATAATTTATAGTGAAATTCATTATAATTATTATTTACACAATATAAAAAAATTGAATTAAGAATTGAATAATTTGTTCTAATTATTCAATCCCAATGTCTTGTCAAGGTAAAACTCGTTCCGGAAAAAAGTGCACTAAGTATTTATTTGGTGATAATAAATATTGTGAACTTCATGACTATTTTAACAAATTCAGTGAAGAAGAACTCGCTTGTATTATACTATGTTCAGGGTGTCATAAATGGAAAGTTGATGACGGCAACAAAACATGTGCATATTGTCATATGCGAACAAAAGCGCACCGTGAATTAGAAAAAACTAAAAATGATAAAGCTAAATGTAAAGCAGAAAATTGTACTTTTAATGCGTGTCAAGAAAATGAATATTTGTATTGTGGCAAGCATTCGCTGGATTACTGGTATTCTAAAAATATCAAAGAGGGAATAAATAAAGCGTGTAATGGATATTTACGTGGATGCCGTGAAATATTAGATTATAATTACGGATTTACTAGATGTGAAAAATGTCGCGAAAAAGAACGTTTGAAAGATTCTAGTAGAATACAAACAAGAATAAATACACGCCAAGAATATAATAAAACTGTTACGAAAGATAAAATTTGCACATGCTGTAATAAAACGTTGCCATTAAAAGAATTTAGAAAAGAATATTCAGATGATTTATATAAACAGTGTGCAGAGTGTCGTAGGAAGAACCAAATACGTGATGCTGAAGAAGAGCGCAAAGAAAAGAAGAAATTATATGAACACACAGATATACGAAAACAATGGAAAGCTAAATGGAAAAGTGAAAATAAAGATTTAGTTAGGAAATATTATTTGGAAGCACGTGATAAAAAAATAGAAGAATTAGGAATTGATAAATACCGTGAGAAGTGTGCTCAACAAATGAAAGAATGGCGAAATGATAGAGATGATTTAATCAATAATTATTATAGCAATCGTCGATTGAAACCAAATGAAAAGTTTAATTACTATAGAAGAACTGCTGATAGGAAATCTTTATGTTTCTGGCTAGAATATACAGAATGCGCCGATTTATTTGATTCTGCTTGTTATTATTGTGGTATGGCCAAAACAGATAAACTTAATATTGGCATAGATAGACTAGATTCATGCGATGGTTATACATTGGAAAATACAGTGCCATGTTGCGAGGATTGTAATTTAATAAAAAATACGATTTCCTATGATATATTTCTCGACAAAATACACCATGTTTTGAGTTATAATAAACTTATTGATGAAGATGAATATTATTTTAATTTTGATAGACCATGTACAATGTCAACAATATTTACAACTTACGAAGACTATATAAGATTTTCTAAGAAACGAAAAATACCATTTGATCTTACTGAAAAAGAATATTATAATTTAAAAGAACAAAAATGTTATATTTGTGGAGTTGAACCCGATAATGTCGTATACACAAATGGTATTGACAGATTAAATTCTAAAATAGGATATACAATGGAAAACTCAAGAACATCCTGTAAAGAATGCAATATTATGAAGCGCCAATATACACTTGATGAATTATATGATAGATATCTCAAAATATATAATAAATTAATTAAAGGCACTGACCGTAAACCAGTATCTCAGGAAATATTAAATAATAAAAAAAATACTGTATTATGTCATAATAAAGATAAACTTTCTCGAGAAACAATGCAAATATTTAAGGACTATGATCATGAACTTAAAAAGAATTTGCAAGTTATGAAAACAACAGATAAAAAATTAATAGAACTCCGTAGTAAAGCAAAGTACAAAGAAGCGGATGAATATATAAAAAATATTATTATGCCAAAAGTAGTAGAAAAAACACAAACTTATTTTAAAGAAAATAAACCAGAAAATCCAATGCTGACTATGAAAGATGATTTGAATAAATTGATAGAATTTGATAAAATTATAAAAGAAAAGTCAATATTAAAAGGTTATACTGTTGAAGAATTATATGAATTTATGGACAATTATAAAAAAATACCAGTGGCTGATAGGAATGAAGAAGATAAAAAAAAATATTCAAAATATAGAAAAATTCTTACAAAATATGAAAAAAAAACGTATGATCCTGAAAAGCAAAAGGAAAAAATACAAGCTACGATAGACTTTATAAACGAATTTAAAAATATTCCTGTTGATGATAGAACTGAAGAGGATATTAATAAATATCATAATTTAAGAAAGAAAATGAAAAGATACGATCCCGAACTTGTAAAGCAACTAAAAAATAAAGAGGAAAATAAAATATTGGATTTCTTAAAACATTTTAAGACGATCCCTATTAAGGAAAGAACTGAAGATGACATTAAAAATTATAATAAATATAGAAAGCGAGTAAGTGGATTTAATGAGGAAGTTTTAGACCAATATAAAAAAGCTGAAGAAAATGAAGTTATTGAACAAATAAAAAATTATAAAGCAATTCCAGTTGAAGAAAGAACTAATAATGATATTAAACAATACAATAAATTAAAAATTCAAATGAATAAATTTGACAATCCTACTTTAGAAAAAATTAAACAAGATGAAGAATCTAAAATGAAGGAATATTTGCAACATTATAAAACTATTCCTGTTAGCGAAAGAACATCTGATGATATTAGAAAATACGAGAAATATAAAAAAGCTCTTAACCGAATGAAAAATAAGGAGCCAAATACTACAGATATTAAAGATGAATCTGAAATACCCAAAAAAGAACATAAAAAAATCATATGTAAAGGTAAAAAGAAGGATTAAATAATTAGTTATTTTATTTATAATATATTAAATTATTTATTAAAATTTAATATTCGGGACAAAATAAATATTTTTTGCTACATTTTGCTACCAAAAGTCACTAATTGGCATACGCCAGGCCCCCCATCCCTGACATAATACGCAAAACATTGTAATTTACAGCGAATACATAGAAGAGAGAACCAGCGAAGAGGTCAACGCAGATTTCTCGGTTAGTTCTGATAGTATCAGCGAAAGTTACATTGAGTTGAGTGTTGTCAATTCTGGATAAGTTAGCAGTGCCAGAAGGTTGATGTTGTTCAGGATGTAAGGCAAATGAGTATACGTTAATACCGTCTGCTGGGGTTCTAGTGTGGTGAGCATCTGGTACGACATAGTTGAAGTAGTTGCCATCAAGGGGATCAAAGCGATCATGACCATTGAGTTGGATATTAGCTAGTTCAACAGGGTTGCCTGCGCCATCAAGTCTAAGACCATAGTTGCTGAGTTGAATGACAGATACATCATATGGATTGAAGCTGTTTACAGTTGTTGATCGGCAATCTTTCGCAAAGCAGCCAACGGGAGTAGAAATATCGCCAAGAGTTAAGGTGTAAGCATCAGCTCGGGCACCATATGAAGCCCATTGACCATCAACAGATAGATCAATAGATACTGTAATTTCGCTAATCTTGTTAGAACCTAGTTCTTTCACAGGGCAACCTTTAATTTGTAAATCAGATAGAGCATTTTGTACAAGCCATAAAGAACTGCTAGAAGCACTTGGAGTTGGAGAGTTACTTACACATTCACTAACAACAACTGTTAGTTTAACCATTTCACCATTGCTAAATTTAACAACTGTGCATTCAGTACCCTCACTTGGTAGAGATACTTCTTTAGATTCACCGCAATCAGCAGATGGTTCAGAGCTCCATACCATACCACGAGCTAGATTATCTGCAGCTTCTTGAAGAGCAGAGTTTTCACCAGTCCATACATCAGAGTCAGTGTAGGCAAGGAATCTATTACCACCTCTCTTGACAGTAGAACCATTGAAGCCACCATTACGAAGAGCCCATACGATTTCTTTGCAAGGGTGATTAAAGCCAAGTTTCAATTTAGTGTTGGCACCAGTCACTGATTCAACGCCAGTAAATTGCAGTTGTTCAATCAAGTATTCATGACCAACTTGAGCAAATCGTCGTCTTTCTTCAGAATCTAGGTAAATGTAGTCAACGAGAATAGAAGCATTAGCCATGCCGAATTGTCTGTAATCAGGAGCTTCTGGTCCAGACCATACAACAAGGTTTCTAATATCTTCGAATTCAAAGTTGAGTCTGACTTCGTGGTATTGGAGGGCAATAAGGGGAAGAGCAAGACCAGGGTTTCGATTGAACCAGAATTGAAGAGGAATGTATAGAGTGTAGGCAGGGAGTTCATTATCTTCAACAGCTGGATCAGCCGAAGTGCCAGGATTGACTTCTCGGAGTTTGGTCAAGGCTTCAACATCACCAATCATGGCCCTGTACCCACGTTCTTTAGAAGTGGTATGAGTTAGTTCATACCAGATATCCATCCATACACCGTATTGTCTATCAATTCGAGAGCCGCCAATCTCAACATCGACTTCCTTAATGAGAGCATGACCGAGTCTTCTGATATAAGCTAGTCTGACATTTTCAACATCACCAACTTTAGTAACAGCACCAAGATCGACTGCCTTGAGTTCGACTTTAAGACAAGTTCTGCCGGCAAGATCACCGTTTCTAAGAATAGTTACAGTGGCAGAGCGGCCAAAGTCAGGGTTACCATTGAGGGTATGTTCAACGGCTTCCATAGAAAAGTTTGTATGTCGTCTGTAGACAACTTTCCAGTAAGTAATTTGAGGATTACCAGTTCACTTGGTTCCTATACTTTCATATAGGAGTGGACTATATCTTAAGCCTTCATTGAGAACTGCTAATTCTCTCAGACCCACTTCCTTATAGTCTCTGGACTGCATCCATAGTTCTTGCATAACGAACCGTAGGACTTGGCTCAGCGCTTATCAATTCATTAGATAAAATTATCTAATAATCTGCCTGCTTATTACCATACCCTAGTTTGCTATTCTAGGCCATTAAAAAGTTTCCTTTTTAACTTGGTACAGGAATTTTTAAAAAAATAAATATAATTAATTTATTTTACTAAAAACTTTTACAGCTTTACGATTTCGCCTGAATTTGAAAGTGTCGCCTTATTATTAATAAGACTAGCGGATGTAATTGGATACTATGGGGTATGAATATCCAGCATATTTACTAACTGATTTATTTAAATGTCATATATGCAATAACATTTAACAGACCGCTTTTCTACCCAACTATTTTAGGTAAACATCTTGAGCACCATAGGCTACTAATTGCATTAAACCGCCACCCATATTTTATATATACTATTTGGGAGAAAAAATTATTTTTATATATTTTAAAATTTTTAAGTGCGAAATTTTATTGAATTACACACATTAAAAGTATATGTATAATCAAATAAGTCGTGTTTTTATGGTTTTCTTAAAACTACTTAATTTTATTTTTATTAAATCTGCTCAATAAAAATACTTAATAAAATTACTTAATAAAACTACTTAATAAAACTACTTAATAAAACTACTTAATAAAGTAATAATATATGGTTTTCTATAAAGAATTAATCTAATGGCTACTTTTAAATATAAACCAGACAAAGTAAAATATCTTAATATAGTTCAAACATTAGATGAAACCCATCAAAAATATGCAAATGAATTTTCAGAAAATAGAACCAACATAGATAATAAAATAGAAGATCTTAAAAATTTTAAGCTTGAACTTAAAAAAATAGATTCAGATAATTCATTAGAAATTACTAATGAAATAATTAAGCAAAAATCAAAGTTAAAAGATTCTATTAAAAAGTTAGAAAAAGAAATTGCTCAGATAAAAAAAGGAACTAATGAAATAGAATATTATTGTAAAACTGGCGATATTTTAATGGATTATTATAACTTACTAGAAGATGATTCTAATGATGGAGATAGTTCAAAAGATAATAATATAAAAATTATAGAAGATGTACCAACAGCAAATAATTCACATGAAAAATTACAACGAATAAATAAAACTAGTCAAAGCCTTCGAAAAGAAAAAAAACCTACTAAAAAAAGACTTAATGCTGAAGATATAAATAAAAATACTTCTAAAAATATATTAAATTTTTTTTCTAAAAAAACAGAGCAGGAATCAGAAACTTCTAATACTAATATTACAGACACTAATAATGACATTGAAAAAGTAGTTTCTAATAGAGCTTCTTTATTTGATTTATATATGTCTATCATAGATAAAAAATATGCATCAGATAAACTAAAAATAAATATTATCAGAATGTGTACAGTGTGTAATATTGAAAAATCTTTTAGACAATCTGAAGGTATGTATGTTTGTACAAAATGCGGCGAATCTGAACATGTCATCGTAGAACCCGAAATACCTAATCATAAAGATTCAGGTAATGAAAAACCCAGAACACCTTATAAAAAACAAACACATCTAACTGAAACAATGAATCAGTTTCAGGCAAAAGAATCTACACAAATTCCACCCAGAGTATATCGTGGAATTGATATAGAATTAAAAAAAAGAAAAATTACAATAGAAGAACTATCTAAAATGAAATATCCTAAAGCAAAAATACTTATTAAAGAAATTTTAAAAAAATTAAGATTCTCTTCTTTTTATGAACATGTTCCATTTATTCTCAGCAAAATTACTAATAAACCAGCACCAACTATATCACGCGAAATAGAAGAACTAATTAAAAAGATGTTTAAAAAAACAGAAGGGCCATTTAAAAAACATTGTCCAAAAGATAGAAAAAATTATATTAACTATTCATATATATTTAATAAAATTTTTGGTATTTTAGAAATGCCAGAATATGCTGATTGTTTCCCATTATTAAAATCACCAGATAAACTTAAAAAAGCTGACATATTATGGGAAAAAATATGTATTGATAATGATTGGCTATTTGAAGCAAGTATTTAGACTTAAAATTTATTATATTGTTTTACACCTTTAGAAATACCAATTAATTTTTATATTCTCTTTTTAAATAATGGTAAATAACTAATTTTTTATGCATTAATATGTCATTATTCATTTTTTTTAAATTATAAAATTAGCATTTAAAATTTTTATAGCGTTTCAAATTTTAAATACAAGGTAAATATTATTTTTTATATATTTTAGATGTCTTTCTTCTATTAAAAGTTTTTCTTTTTGATTTTAATTTTTTAATATTGTATGCATGTAAAAAGTAATTTTTATAATGTTCAACTTTTATTTTCTTAATTAAATCATTTATATATTTTTTTAATATTTTAATATAATGTTTTAATTGATTAAAGTATTCTTTTATAGCATTTAAATAGCATTCAAATAGTATTTATGGCTAATAATATACAAATATTTATTTCTACTATTTATTATTTTATCTTTTACTTCTTTAGTTTTATGCATACCTATGTTATCCAAACTACTAATTTATCTTTTTTTATTTTTTAACATGATGTCTAAAAATTCTATAAATCTAGTACCGGTCATACCTTCTTTTTTATATGATTTATATTCAATTAAAAGAAGATATTAGATAACTCAAATAACATCTAAAAAAATATACAGCTTGTTATTGATTTACTGTCAAAGTAGAGTTACATTTAAAATCCGAACACTGTAGAGATATAAAATAATTATGTTATATCTTATTTTAGTCCAAATATATAGTTTTTTAATATATTATCAATATTTAATAATTATATCTAATATTATATATAATGTATAAACAAAGACTTCTTAAATTTTTGTTAGTTTTATTTGTAATATATAGTGGCCTTCGTATATTTGATGCTATGAAAAATATTGAAGATTCTTATATTATAGAAAAAACTTTATTACTTACTGTTTTGGTAACTTTTTCTAATTTTATTTATCCTACTTTATAATTTTTTATAATTTTTTATAATTTTTTATAATTTTTATATAAAATATCGTTTATTAAAAATATTTAAAAATATAGTTTTAATATTAAATATAATCTATGTCTACAGAAGAATCAGGAACACAACAAAATAAAATTGAGATTGATTATTTAACCGAAGATAACCCAATACCTGGACAAGAATATGGTGTTTACTCATTCTTGTCACCCGAGGGAATTAAAGGCTGCAATATCCGTGCTTTTAAAAATCGGGGCAATTTTGGATCATGGGAAGAAGCATGTGCATATGCTGAAAAAATCCGCAATGAAGAACCCGCTTTTCATGTATTTGCTGGTGAAAACTTTAAATGGACTGCTTTTGATCCAGATCCAAATATGATTAAAAATAATAATAACTATTATGAATCTGAACTACAAGACCTAATGAAAGGCACACTTGAAAATCAAGAAAAGGCACGCCAACTAGAAGCTCAACGCAAACGAACTATGATTGAAGAATCTATTAAAGAAGAAATCAGAAAAAAATCTGGTAAAGAATCAACACGTGATAGACTACGTAAGAAACTTGAAAAGAAGAATAAAAAGAAAGAACATACATCTAATACAGTTGATAGTATAATAACAGACGAACTAAACAAACATAAAACTACTAGTGAGAAATCAGAATCTGTAAAACTAACTGATGAACAACTAGAGAAAAAGAAAGAAGAAGTTTCTAAATTATCAGAAAGTATTAATACAATTGATGAAAATCTAGAAAAGATGAAGAAACTATATGCGGACATGATAAAAAAAAAAAATAATTCAACTTAATTTTTTAGTGATTTTTTCTTATATATTTATATAGTATAAATGTATAAAATCTTTATATTAACTATGTTTATATTTGGCATAGTTCTAATAACAGCAGCTATATCGCGCAGTGTTGGTGAAAAATCACAACAAAAAATAATTTATAGATATATACCTAGAACATGGGCAGAAGAAGCAGACGAACCGGCAATGCCATCAGATATATTTTCAACTATGTTTAGTCAACCATCTACATGGATTGGAGGTATAAATGATCTTGATACAAGAAAGAAAGAGGGTATTAATCAATATTTTGTAAGCCAGATTTAAATTTGTTACTTATATAATTATTTTATAAACCTATTGTTTTTTTCCTTGATTTCTATTTTAAGAGCACTTTTATCTTTTTTCTTTTGAATTACATATTCGCCTAAATCAAATGATTTTTTCTTTTTCATCCAATCTGGATTATAATTTAATTCGTGATATCTTCTAAATTGATAACATCCGCTTTTAATTTCATTATTTTTTATAGTTGGGGCTTTATATTGATATATCTTATCAAAAATAGATTTACGTGAACCACGATTATTAATAACCATACAGCCAAAATTTTCTGTCAGCTGCATAAATACTTGTCTAAAAGAATCTAGAGTAGGAAACATACCTGCATAATGTTCATGCATTCTCTTAATATTAGAAAAAGAATCTTCTGCTAACAAAAATATATAATCAAAATTACATCTCAATTCAGGTGTAATACCTAGTGGATATTGCATAGTAAGTACATACATAAGAAAATAATGCCGACCATTAAATAATAATTCGGAAATTGGTTGATCGCGCATCCATGAACCCTTAGAAGCTAAACAGTCATCCATAATAATTAAAGCTCTTGGATCAATTCGTTTGCCTAATTTTTTTTTTTCTTTGTATTTTTCCAAAATGACTTCTTGTCGGCGAACTAATCTATCAATAATTTCACTTTTATAATTATAAAATATAAAACTATCTGGAAAGAAATTAGCAAAAAATGGGTCTACGCGATCAGTTCTTGAAATAATGATACCAACAGGAACTTTTTCAAAGAATTTTATCAGTGCTTTACATACCCATGATTTACCAGAACCACGTTTCGCAATCATAACTATTGCAGGATTTTCTACTAAATAGTCAAATTTAAATACATTAATTGGGAATTTAGAATCACCACCTATATCTTCGTCCGACATTAATAATATATATGGAGATAAATATTATTAAATTAATTTATTAAATCTTGAACTCTTTTTTTCCAATAAGATGAATACAGTTGCAAAAAATCATAATTTTTATTTTTTATTTTTTCATATTCTTGTTCCAAAAATTCCTGAGTTATTTTTTTCCAATCATCGATAATTAACACTGGCAATTTTTCATATAAAGAATCTAATGGTGTACTAATCATAATTGGTATAACTCCTAACATTAAAGATTCAAATGCTCTATGTGTATCTATACCACGCCCCGGTGGACATAAGCAAAATTTATATTTTTTCATTTCTATCAAATAAGCCTCAAAATTACAATTAGGAGCAAGTGGAAACTTATCTTTAAAAAAATTTACCATATCTTGTCTAATATTTTTATGACTTTCAAAAAATGGTTTTCCTGTTGTTTGCCCTAAATTAACATAAAGTAAATTTGGTTTATCTTCATTAAAATTTTTTTTTGGATTTAGGCAATATTTATCTAAAATATCTATTATGGGTTTTTTGTCTTCTCCAAAAAACTTGTTACTATGATACTGCCATTTTGGTCCCAATGGTAACGGTGACAGTTTATCATGTATTATAGAAGGATTTTTTGTGAACCATTTTAGTAAATATTTATTTTCTAATAAAGAGTCATGTCTATTTTTTGTTTCATTATTTTTACATGGAAAATGATAATATGGAACACAAAAATCATCATTACATGTTGTAATTAAAACAAATGGAAACTCAAATTTTACTAAAAATTGCAAATAATATTCTAAAAGTTCAGTTGCAACAAATATAACAATATGTTTTCTTGTTAACTTGCTTATACTAAAATTAATTATATTATCTAATGCTTTAGTATCATATTGTTGAATTAATACTAAATCTGAATAAGTTATAAATAAATCATTGCTAATATATGGTTCGCTTGACATAATAATATTATTTCTTATATTATTATTTATTAAAATTTTGCAGATTTAAAAATTTTCTAATAAGACATCTGGCATATTATTTGGAATAGTTATTCCTTTTTTTAATAAGTGATAAGAATTTACTGGTGGTTTGTAATTCAAATTAGACATATTATTATTAAATCCACTATTGGAAATACCATTATTAATACCAAATGATAAATTATTAGTATTTAATCCTCCACCCATCATAGCACCATTATCTGTTAGTTCTAATTTTTGTGGTAAATTTGCGGTTATGTCCTCTATTTGATAAGGATTATTTGGAATACTATTATCATTATTAAAATTATAATTTTCGAAATAATTATTTGCAATAAACCAGCAAGCAGTTCCTATACCTAATGGAATTAATAAATTTGTATCTTTTCTTTTATTTTTTTCTTCTGGTCTTTCAGATTGTTCCCATCTTAAATACAAATATACAAGAACACCAACTGTTAAACCTATTATAATTGGATTTCTAATTATTTCAATCATATATTATATATTATATATTATATACTTATATAGAAAAAATTAAATTATTTCATGATACTATTAAAAAATTCATTTTTACCAGTATTATTTTTTTTAATTTCCAAATCAGGAGTTCCTCCAAATTGTGATAATTGTTGAGGTACTGATGTTTGTTTTGTTACTTGAACTGGTTCAGGTGCCTTTGTTAATTTATATCGAGTTAGTTCATCTAAAAAAAACCTATTTTCATTTTTTTTTCCACTACTCTTCAAATTAATAAACGCTACATCATTATTTTTGGATTTTTCTGCATTAGGCAATAAAGTATTTTTCTTATTTATGTTCGTTGGTATTTTAGTCGGACTTTCTACATTTTCAGTAGTATGTAATAATAAATTATCAACACTAACAGAATGTGATAAATGAGATAACAAATTTTCTTCTTGTTTTTCTATTTTGTCACTTTCTTTAATTTCTCCTTCTATATTTTCTATTTGTTCGTTAATTTCTTCTTGTTCATCAGTATTAATTATTTTATTAATAGGTAGATATTGTGATACAGTTTCAGTTACAGTTTCAGTTACAGTTTCAGATTCAGTTTCTGTTTCAGAATCTTGATTATCATCATTCATTTCTTCTCCTGCTTCCATATAAATATTATCGCTTTCTATCATTTTACGTATTTTAATTCTTTTTTCTTCTGATTTAACATAATCTTCATAGTCGTAATCATTTTGCAAATATTCATCTAAAATATGCTTAATTGGAAGCGATTTTCTAATTGCTTCACGAATAGCAATTTTAATTAATTCATAAATTTCCCTTTGATTTCGTTTAATATCAAGAGTTGAAAAATGATGCCAAAATAGTTCAGGATAATTAAAAAATAATCTAGAAGCTTCTATATAGCATTTATGTATAAATAAATTAGTATCTATTTTATCGTGAAATTTTTCTTCTACTACTTTAGATTTTTTTTTCTTAGAATTAAAAGTAAGTAACACAATATGACTTTTTATAGTACTCTTTAAAAGATTTTCAAACCATTCTGAACATTTACTTCTTTCTTTAATTCTATTTACTTCATTTTCAATAGAAGCACTATTTAAATTAGGAATATCGCGCAAACATATTTGAAATAATTTAAATACACCCGGATTTTCGACAGATGGATCTTCTAATACTCGTTGTCTAAATGCTTCTTCTAGATTAACAGCTTTATTATAAATAGATTTAATTCCTTCATGTATCAAAGGTGTTAAAATATTAATTAAAAAATCAGTATATTCATTTTTTATATCTACTATGTTTTTTTCGTAATAGTGTGCCATTATAAGTATATATATAATTAATATATTTATAATACAAAATAAACTTTATTTTTTAGTTAAATTAAAATATGGAGCAATATATTTATTTATATCATTCACCAAATTACCTTTATCAATACTCAATAAAATATCCATAATTGCTGTTATATTATTTTTATTTTTATAGTTTCCATTGGACATTTCTTCTAAAAGTTCCTTCTGATATTCTAATAATACTAATACACATTTATCTATTAACGGTTTTATTATAAGATTACAAATATTAATTCCATTTTTATCAATTTCCCATATATTAATATTTTCACATACTTTTCTAACTAAATAATTTAATCTAGAACAATCAGTAGTATGTATCGATTGTTCTTCTGGTTTATTCTTTTTGTAATACTTAATTATATGATCCCCTAATAATTTATCTAATGATTTTAACCTAATATTATACATCAAAGATTCTACTATTTTTTTTCTTTCTAATAAATTATCTATATCATAATCATTAATATTAAAATTTTCTATAGCTTTTAAAGCAGGAGCTTCATTAAATTTTTCATTAGCATATTTAAGAGCACTCATTGAAACGGTTTGCATTGCTTGTGTCGCAATTTTGCTATTATCTTGAGTTTTATTTATTATTGTATTCGCATTATTAATAAAATTGTTTAGAAACTCTGACTTCTCTTGTTCAAGTTTCTTATATAATTCCTTCTCTTTTTCACAAGATTCTAATTTAAGTTTTAGCTCATTTTGGACACTAGAAGCATTACATGATTTAACATGTCGATAAAAACTTGACTTATGTGGAGTCGAAAATTGACAATATTTGCAATCAAAAGTTTCTGCTATAGTTTTGTCTACATGTAATGTAGACCACGTGTATTTACATGTAGACTGAGCTATAGTTTTAGACATAGAATTGTCTAAATTTTTAATATGTTTTTTTGATTTTTTATGAATACAAAAATTGCTACTGTGATGCGTTTTATAATTACATGGTTCGCAAAAATACATTTATTATTATACTTTTTTTTATACTATAGTTTTAGATAAAAATTATAGCAAAAACTATAGTTTCTATAGCAAAAACTATAGTCGACTATAATTTTGGTTATTATTATACTTTGAAAATTCTACATGTAGTCTACGTGTATTTACATGTAGACTAGTGCTATAGTTTCAGTCACAGAAATGTCTAATTTTTTAACTAGTTTTTTTAAAAGTTTTTAACTTTATAAAATTAGTAGCATTATATATTTTTAATTTTATTTTTTTTATAAGTTGATTCACTTTTAAAATATTGTAAAATTGCTATAAAAATTATAGCAAAAACTATAGTTTTTATAGCAAAACTATAGTCGACTATAATTTCGGTGCGTATATAACTTTTTATTTTTTAAAAAATTTCCTTTTTTTTTTAAATTTTAATATTTTTAAAATTTTTTCCTTTACTCAAAAAGTAATTATATCAAATAATAATTTTATTTTTTTTAGAAGAAATTTTAATCAAAAAAATTTCTATTTTTTTCAAATTCCAAATCGTCAAAAATTTTCACACACATATTTTGCTAAAAAATGTGTGTGAAAATTTTCGCGCGTACGGGAAATTATAATATTTGCATATTTCACACACACAAAAATCACATAAATTATATATAAAAAGTAATTATAATAACTATTTCGAGGAGAGGAAAATCATATAAAAATTGAAAATTTTAGTTATAAAAATTATAAAAATATAAGAAAATATGCAAGTAGTAGGGATAATTTTTACAGAAATTGATTGTTATGGTGACTTTAATTGGATGATTAAGCAGAAAAAATATGAAAATTGTCTATTTTTATTTAATGATAATTTAGAACATCATTTTACAGATCGTAAAGGAGCAGGCAATGCTATAATTCGAAAATATAATCAATATAGTAATCTAGAAAAACCTCGTAGTTATGGTATTCCTACAGGAACTCTTAAAGAAGGCGGCTTTGGAGAACTATCTTTAGAAGTAAAATTTATAATAGATAAATGTTTTGAAGATTTAAAAAAAATTATTAAAAAATATAATTATGATACTATTATATTTTCTCGCGATAAAAATAGTAATAAATTAGGAACTTCTATATTTGAAGTAAATAAAAAAGTGATTGATTATATTACTGAAAAGATATATAATCTTATTTATTTATAAAATGTTATAATCACTTACTAATTAAGCATTGTTTCCGCGATTGCTTAAAAATGCAACTTGTTCTTTAGTGGCACATAAGCATCCTGAGTTTTGCCAAGCATTATTACAGAAATAGTTAGTAGGGGTAAATTCATCTTCACGACCACATACTAAAGGTTCCTTCTTAAGTTTATGAGGAGTTGGATATTGTGCAGAGCAACAAGATGGAGAGCATAAATTATAGTTAAAATTAAAGTTACCACCTGCACCATCATCTAGGTCATCGACTAGCCCAAAATTATTTCCCCAAGCAGGAATTATATCTTTTTGAGGAATAAATCCAGATCCAGCCATAATAGTGCGAGTATCAGGATTATTATAAGGAGGATTAATAGTAAATTCTCTATCTTGTTCATTGTATTCATGAGGAGTAACTGTTCCTTGTCGAGATAATTCTATTTGAGTGGTTTTTGGTTTAATCTCTGAAGTGAACATTTCAAGTTTTTCTGATTCTTTACTTTCTTTGCTATCTTCACTATCTTCACTATCTTCACTATCTTCACTATCTTCACTATCTTCACTATCTTCACTATCTTCAGTGGTTTCATCTGCAAATCCCTCGATCATTTTTTCATTTTCAGTATTTTCAGTATCTTCGGATGCTTCTTCGGATGCTTCTTCGGATTCATCTTGAGATTCATTATCAGAATTTTCTTTTTCAGTATGTGCTTTTGAGCTAGATGATTTAGATGTAAAAGATTCTTTAGCAAAAAAACATTTATAGATAACATATACTACAATTAATGCGACTAAAGTAGCAATGACAGTATTAGTATCTAGAATTCCAATGGTATTTCGGACAGATTCCATTTTATTATATATTTTATATAACATAAAATTATTTTATAAATATTTAATAACTAGATTCACTTACCATAACTGGTAAATGTATAGTATCTAAATACCAATTTCCATATTTATCTTTAACTCTCGGATAATAATCTATATGTATTTCAAACTTATTAAGTATTTTATTATATTCATTTATATAAGTAAAATCTTGTGCTATTTCATTATAAAATTTATCTAAAGAAAATTTGTAATTGTATTTTTTTATTGCATTATATTGAATAATATTGTGATTTTTTCTTATTATTTCTATCATTTGATTTTCATCATTAATATGAATTTGTTTTTTGTCAAAATTAAGTTTTCTAATATTATATAATCCTTCTGATGCTATCACTATACTACCTTGTGTTTTTCCTATATTAAAATGATCAATGAAGTGTAACATATCGGAAATACTTGGAAAATCATATAATATACCATATTTTGCCCGTCCTCCTGGAGTGGGAGTTGGCGGATGTGTATGAAACATGTATTCATAGTCAAATGCTTCTTTCATATTTTTTGGCATATATATTTCATCATCACCTTCATCAATTCTAGAAGTTTTAGCAGAAACTATTACTTTATCAAGACCCTTTTCATCAAAATCTAATAATCCTGCATGTTCAGAAAAACGCAATATATTATTATTTTCTTTTGCTATAGTATCAAAATATTTTTTATTATATCCACCGTGTATCATAAGAGCATCTAATATTAATAATTGATTTTTATTAATTTTTAGATATTTAGCATTGTCTATCATATAGGTTTCTCCATTTATACGAGCTAATTTAAAATCTTTATTTTTGGCATATTGTTTACTAAAATTATAATTATAGATAAAATCCATAAATTCATTTGATGGTTTAATATTGTGTTTCAAAATATAATGCCCTAATGAATTTTTCCATATTATGTTATTTAATAAAAAATAACCATTTGCAATAGAATCAATCGAATTGTTAGAATTACATAATAAACATTTTTCTGGTTTTTTTAGTTTTGAAAAACTTTTATTATTTAGTAAAAAAGTTTCTATTTTTTGTAATCTTTCAAGAAATTGATTTTTTTCTGGCCAGAATTTACCTTCGATAGGATAAGGAAATTGTTTATCAAGACTATCTTTATCTTTATCTGTTTTTTTTATTTTCCAGTAAGATTCTAATTTTAATAATTTTCCGTTATTTTGTTTTATTATATTCATTTAATAATCAATATAATAATAATTTATATAATATTATTTATTTTATAATATTTGGTTAATATCTGTCAGAATAATCACTTCTAAAAAATTATTATTATAGTTATCAGTTTTTATTATAAACCATATTTTTTCCGAATAATAAAGACAAATATCTAATAATAAATTAAATAATTTTTCATCTAAATTATTATAATTGAAGTTAATATTTTTATTATTTTTTATTATGTCATATATTTTTTTAGAAATTTTTGTTAAATAATTTTCCAAGTATTTATTATTAAATGCCCAATGCCATATTTTTAGGTGCTTATCATAATAACCTAATATTTCATATTTGCCAATTATAACTTTTTTATTATTTTCATATATGGCTATATTTTTTGAATAATATTGATCATCAAATATTATTTGTAAATTATTGTAATAATCTTTAATTTTATTATTTGTCAATTTATTTATTTTATCTTTTTTTAAATTGTAATAATTATTTATTTTTTCTTGAAAGCTCATTATTTCAATTATAATATGTTATAAGTATATAAAAAAAAAATAATATATATTAAATAAAATGTCGAATAATAATGTTTGGATAAAAATTCAAAAAAAAAATAAAATAAAATTTCCAGATGACAATATTAACAAAAAAAAAATATTATGTGCTAGTTATTTATCAGGTGAAATATGTCATTATGGTGATAAATGTATGTATGCTCACTCAATTGCTGATCAAAAAATGGAATATCTAAAAAAACGTGCTTATGATATTATCCAAAATGAATTTGATTTGTCTTATTTAGATTTTTATAAAAATAATGAACTTGATGAATTATTAAAAGTACTTATTTCTTTTACTAAAGTATGTTATGAATGTATTAATAAAAAATGCGCAGGTGGAATTAATTGTAAATTTGGTGTTTATGATAAAGCATTACAAATATGTTATGATGATATGTTTACTGGAAAATGCAATTCTAAATGTACTAAAATTCATTTAACTAATCGCGGTTTTACTCCTATTAATAAATTAAAAAAAAAAAAAAATAATATAATAAGTATTCCAAAACCAATTGAACTCACTAATGATTTTTTTTCTTCTGATAAATATAAAAATTTTCTAGAAGAATCCGATATCAATATTGATGATATTTCTTCAGTTGATTCTTCTTTAAGTGAATCTATTTTTGATTAAAAATAGCCATTCTTTGGCGAATCTATTTTTGATTAAAAATAGCTATTTCTTGGCGAATCTATTTTTGATTAAAAATAGCCATTCTTTGGCGAATCTATTTTTGATTAAAAATAGCCATCGTAATTAAAAAAAACTGATATTTTTATATGTTAATTAATATATTTAAATATGTAATTATTTATTATACTAACGAAATGGAAATTATTGATTTCATAGAAACTTTCAATACAAGTAATTCTTGGATAGATAAATTCAAACCCCAGAAAATGAGTGAAATTGTAGGTAATCCAAAAGCAGTATATCAGATTGTCAATTGGTTAAAAAATTTTGATACCAATAAAAAAGAATATTTTGAAAAAATAAAAACTGTTAAAATAAAAAAAGGAAAAAAATCTAAAACTAGTAAACCAAATATTAATAAAGAAATAGAAGATAAAGATAAAAATAAAGAAATGGATGACAAAATAAATGATGATATAGAAGATATAGAAGATCCCGAAGAAGATAGCGATATTGATGAATCAGCAATTGAACATATTTCTCTACCTAAACCAGCGTTTTCAAATAATGAAAAAAGTTCTTGTCTTTTGATAACAGGAAACCATGGTGTAGGTAAAACGTGTTCAACTTATGCTATTTTACATGAATTAGGTTATGTAATACAAGTAATTAATTTTAGTAGAATTAAAACACATAAAAATATTAGTGATATAATAGAAAGAACATCAAGTAAAATAAATATTATTAGTAGTATGTTCAATAAAAAAAATGACAAATTTGCAATTGTAGTTGATGAATTAGAATCACTTGCTTCAAAAACAGAAAAAGCATGCATAACAGCTCTAATTAAAAATAACGAATTATATTGGACTCAACCAATAATATTTATATCTAATAATCAACATAATAAATTACTTGGAGATATAAAAAAAATATCATATGAAGTAAAATTCTGGCAGCCGTATGATGACGATGTAGCTGTATTACTTAGAAGATTATGTGCAAAAAATTCTATAAAATTAGAAAATGAAATTGTTACTCAAAAATTAATAGAATTTAGTCAAAAAGATTTAAGAAGGCTTGTCATGATGCTACAAGATATTAAATTTACATATGGTACTAGTAAAATAACAGAAGACTTAGTAAACGAATATATTTCTTCTTCAAAAAAAAAAGATACAGATTTCGATTTATTTAAAGCTACAAAAAATTTATTATTTAATTATGAAAATATAGATGAAGCAATGCGTTATTATGAAATTGATAAAACGGCAATTCCCTTAATGACACAAGCAAAACTATCTACTATGTATAGGCGCATTTACTAAAAATAATAGTCAAAAAGATAAACTTAAAATAGCATGTAAGATAAGTTCACTAATATCTAAAGCTGATGTCATAGAAGATTTCATACATAGAGAAATGAATTGGGATATTAATATTGCACATGCTTTTTATAGTAGTGTTGCACCTTCTTATATTCTCAATAAATATTTACTTAAAGATCGAAATTGCAATATAATATATCCACGAGATTTAAATAAGTATTCTATTAAGCGCATTAATAAAATTAATATTGATAATGTAAATAAAATATTTAATAATATGGATATTGAAGATTACATTTATTTAAATCAAATAATTCGCGAACAAATAAACAATAATAAGTTTCGCGAATGCATCAGTAATTTTAAGGATTATCCCAATTTCAAAGTAGAAACTTTGGAACGTCTTCTCAAAGTAGATAAAATTAAATGCTCTAAAACTAATCTTAAATCTAAAGAAAAAACAGAGATTTCTAGTTACATAAGTAATCGTTCAATAACGAAGGAAAAAAAACAAAAAAAAGTAATTAAGATAAATAAATAAATATTTTTTTATTAGATATATTTTTTTTTAAATTAAAAAAAAATATATAGATTTTTCTAATTTTATAAAAAATATAGAATTAATTTTTTTATGATTAATATAATATATACTGATGTCCAACGACTCAAGAGGTTATCAAGGGAATACTAACGAACGTGGTGCTGATGTAAGCAAGCTCATCAAAGAAAATGCTTCTGATGCTCAAGTTCTAGCTGCTTTGAGAAGCAAATACCCAAATGACGTAGAATTAGTAAGCAAACTATTTTCTGAATACGAAGAAAAGATGTCAAGAATCCGCAGAAAGGCTCAAAAATTTGCATCTCTCATTATGACAAAATACAGTCATCTTGGTTCCAAAAAGATTTTAGAAAAAGCTAAAAAATACAAGAAGAAATACGAATTCTCTGATGATGAATTTAATGCCTTCTTAAACGTGGCTCTTTCTGATAAAGCTTTTACTGCAACCAGTTCCCAAATCCCAAATACTCCTTTATCTCGCACTCTTGGTCACACTGTAGATATGCCTGTAAAGATGATGGTTAAATCTACCGAACTTGATGTCCTACAAGAAATTCTTAAGATGCACCAAGATAACAGCGCTCTACATGCCCAAGTAGTTATTCAATCCTTAACTTATAAAGATGAAGAAGAATGCAAAGTGTTGGTTACAGGCGATTCTAAAGAAATGTACGATCCTAGACGAGACAATATGTACAATAATATTCACCCTGTACTATTTGCTCTATTTGCTCCTAAAATTAAATCTCTAGAAGAACGTATGATTCTTGGTTCCATTGCTAGTATTGTTTCTGCTAGATATGCCGGCACTCAATTCAAGACTCAACCAGATTGGCTTCTATACCATGACCTTATTAGCGATCCAAATGAAGCTGTATGTGCTGGTGCCAGCAGAGATAGCACCATAATTGATCTCCGCAACAGAGCAAAAGTACAATGTGAACTATGGAAAAGTGTAAGAGATTTACG
>Ga0194125_10001314_pt1 | contig 42198 bp, 37 predicted proteins | sample TA2KigC250mmetaG_FD_148626 | JGI IMG/M metagenome (GOLD analysis project Ga0194125, IMG submission 148626) | Freshwater microbial communities from Lake Tanganyika, Tanzania - TA2015034 Kigoma Deep Cast 250m | ecosystem: Environmental > Aquatic > Freshwater > Lake | place: Tanzania: Lake...
CAGCCTGAAGATTGGTGATCCAGTCATTTGTTGCGTCATGTCTTGTCAAGTAAATATTATCGTCGAATTCCTGGCGTACAGCAAAGAAAGGAACAAGCATTTTCTTTTCTGCGGTAAATGGATGATAAAATGACTGGAACCACTGGTCGCTTTCCGCTGTGTAAGGAAAATAGAAGGGCGCGTAGAAACCCGTTGCTTCTTCTTGCGCGAATGCGCAATAAGTAATGCCCAAAACAATGCCTATAACAACAAAGAACAAAATCTTTTTAAACATATATTCCTTTCTTTTGAAGGGTTATATTAATATATATTAATTTATAATTGCCTTGAAGTATAACACGCGGAATTTATTTTGTCAAGAAAGCGTTTTCTTCAATCTTATAACTATCTTTGATATAATAAGTTCGGGAAAATACCTATTGATAACTTTGGCTGGTGAATTAATAATACAAAATTATCGGAAAAATGTCAAGAAATATCGTATTTTGCCGCCACTTAATTGTTTTACCAGGACAAAAACTCTTTTGTCTGTTTAAAGATGGGCGCTTTTAATCAAGCCGCCACCCAAAACAGTATCTTTGCTATAAAAAACAACTGATTGGCCGGGCGTTATCGCCCTTTGAGGCTCTAGGAATTCTACTTTTATCTGATTTTTCTTTAAAGGCACCAGCCTGCAGGAAGCTTCCTTATGGTTATAGCGTATCTTGGCTTTAACACTAACCGGCTTGCGCGGAAAATCCATGCCTATAAAACTCAGACTCTCAGCGGCTAAAACCTTGGAATACAAATCTTCTTCTTGCCCTACTACTATTGCATTCTTTAATTTATCGATTTTAACTATATATGCCCGATAGCCCAATGCAATACCCAATCCCTCGCGTTGCCCCAAAGTATAGAAACATATTCCTTTATGAGTTCCCAAAACTTTACCTTTTAGATCTATTATAGGTCCGGGTTTTATCTTAACGCCTGTTTTGGCCAATCTACTTCTCAGGAAGTCGCGATAATCTTCCTTAATAAAGCAGATTTCCTGGCTCCCGGGCTTATCTGCAACCTTTATCCCTATCTTTTTCGCCATTAGTCTGACTTGTTGCTTTGTATGATTGCCTAAAGGAAATAAAATATGCGGCAGGGCGTCTTTCCTAATATTATATAGGAAATAAGACTGGTCTTTTTGTCCATCTTTGCCTTTTTTCAATAGATACCTCTTGGCTTTACGTCTATAACCGATGCGGGCGTAATGGCCGGTGGCAAGAAAATCAGCCTCAAAAGCTCTAGCCTTTTTGAGCAATAAGTCAAATTTCAAGAATTGATTGCATCTGACACAAGGGTTCGGGGTCCTGCCTTTAAGATATTCACTGCAAAAATTATCAATGATCTTGGATTCCAATTCCTTGCCGAAATTCAATACATAATGGGAAATACCGATTTTTTCCGCTACGCGCCTGGCATCTTCAATACTCTCAATACCGCAGCAAGAAGGCCTTTTGCGACTTCCTTGAGGCAAATTAAAACACATAGTTATTCCTATTACCTCGTATCCTTGTTTTTTAAGCAACCAGGCAGCTACCGAGGAGTCTACTCCACCACTCATTGCTACAACAACACGTTTTTTAATCATTTTTCTTCTTCCAGTCTGTACGAAAATTTAAAGTAAAGACTCTCCCATAAATCACGGGGCTTCTTTTCTGTATAGTTCCGACGCTTCCCGACGATTCTGCTCCGACGCTCTCTTTGATAGGTCGGAGCTCCGACAGAATCGTCGGAGTCCCGACTCCGAACTGAAAACGTCGGAGCCTCCGGAGGCCGGAACTCCGACCCCCGACGATACGTCGGGGGTCGGAGCAATTATACCACAACTATCCCAACCTTACCATTGGACTCTTAATCCGCATTTTATCCATCTTCCTGGCTGAGGTATACCTTCTATTTCCTGATATTCGACATTAAAGAGATTTTCTATATTGACAAACAATTCAGCATTTTTTATATCTTTAGCGATCCTAAAGTTAGCTAATAACCAACCATTTCTATCCGGTCTTTTTTTGAAGGAAAAATTAATCGCTTGTTTAGTAGACAAAAAATCATAATCAAGGCCCATGTTTAAATGATGCCTTAAGCTTATAGGGCCATATTTAGGAATGTATTGGTCCTTGTTCTCTATCTGCCTATTTATATAGGTATATTTAAAAGATAGATCTGCTTTCTTAAGATCGAAATTGGTAAGAAATTCTAGGCCCAGCACTTTTGCCTTGCCAATGTTTTTAGCTTGCCATTTTGCGTCAGAGACAGAAGATTTCGCCCAATCAATCAAATCTTTTTCTTGGCGAGAAAAAATGTTAAATCCCAATTGATTTCTATTTTCTAGATTATGGATTATTCGTATTTCATAATTTAGCGCCTCTTCGGCCGAAAGCCCGGCGTCGCCTTGAGTAGTAGGATCGTTATAATAAAGTTCGGTAAATGAAGGCTGACGAATGGAGCGGCTGGTTAGAAAATGTAAAACCGATGAGCCCATTTTATATTTGATTAAGAAGAGCGGCGAGAAATACGGTTTAAAGCTATCTAAATGATCGTATCTATTGCCTAGGCTGATTACCAAATCTTCAAAAATCATTTTTTCATTCTGCAGATAGAAACTATAACTTTCGCGCGCATGTTTGCCTAAATTTGTTGATTTTATCTTCTCCCGCGAAGTCTCCTGGCCTAACTTTACCTCTCCTAAAAACTCGCTAGGAAAAGATAAAGAAAAATCTTGGGTTAATGCGTCGCTCACATGATGATTCAAAGACAAACTTGGACGAGTATCATCCAGCATAAATTTATCATAGTGCCGGCGCCAATATATCCTGGGATTAAATGTAAATTTACCTTTGTTCAGTTTGGCGCTAAGCGCGCTGAATTCCGTCTTGGTCCATTCCCTTGAAGGATAACCCTTTCCTGGAGTATAAAAATCGTATGCGCCGAATTCTTTTTGGTTATAACCCAGATCTAGCTGAACATCCCCAGATTCAAAATCGTAGATATGATGTGAAGAAACTGTAGATATTTCAAAATCTGTACCCGGACGGAAACCATCAGATTCTTGCCGTTTTATGGAAAATTGATTGCTAAGATTATTTTTCTTGTTCTCAAAAGAAAAAACACCTGCCCTATCCCAGCGCTCTCCTGTTTCCAACCGCAAGGTGTATTTAGTCTTTTGCGGGGTCTTAGTTATAATATTTATCGCGCCGGCAAAATTATCCAACCCAAAAGAAAGATTTGAGTTGCCGGGATAAATTTCGATTCTTTCTATATCTTCAAGATTTACGGGCAAATCAGAATTATGGTGGGCGGTCTGAGGATCATTCAAGCGCATACCGTTTAAAAGAATCAAAACGCCCTGGAATGTCGAACCTCGTATAGAAAAGTCTGACTGCACTTCGGAAGCAGAACGGCTCTGAATATCAACGCCTAAATAACTTATTGCCTCGCAAATAGAATTAATCGGAAGGTTTTTGATCTGTTCTCCGGTAATTACTCGACCTGGGCCTAATTGATCTAGCCCTGTTTTATAGACGACTATTTTGTCTAGTTCCTGGAATTCGTCCTGGGCGGAAATATTCCCCGGAACTGCAAAAATACAGATTAGAAAAAAATAAAAAAAATATTTTCTCATCTTAAAATAATCGACCCGCTTCTATGATAATTAAAAGCGGGTCAATTGTCAACTTGCTTTAGAAAATTAGTTTACAATTACCTGAGCCTTATTATGTCACCGGTGTAAATCTTCTCGAGAAAACCTGAATCTTTTCGGATAAGCAAAGCACCGTCTTTATCTATGTCGGTAGCCTGGCCCTCAATTTCTTTGCCTTGAGAGATCGCCTTTACGCGCTTATTTAACGTTGAAGATAGATGTTTAATTTTTTCTAGGATAGCGGCAAACCCTTCTTTTTGAAAAACTAGATAAAGATGGTCTATCTGCCTTAAGATTTCCCTGACCAATTCTATGCGGGATATTGCCTCGGACTTCTCCTCTTTTAAGGAAGTTGCCCTAGCCGGCAAGAAGTTCTTTTTGGTATTAACGTTTATGCCTATTCCTAATATAACAAATTTTGTCCTATCCATCTCGGCATTCAGCTCAGTTAAGATTCCGCCCACCTTTTTTTCGTTCACCAGGATATCATTGGGCCATTTTATCTGACAGTCAATACCAGTAATTTTCTTTATTGCCTCACAAACTGCCAAGGCAGTCAGCAAAGTAAGCCTGGGGGCTTCGTTAGGTGAAAAATGTGGCCTAAGAATAACCGATAGGTATATCCCTTTTGATTTAGGGGAAACCCATGACCTGCCTAATCTGCCTCTTCCTGCATGCTGCGATTCTGCGCAGACCACAGTCCCTTCATCCGAAGATTCCAAGGCCAATTTAAAAGCAGTATCCATCGAAGAGCTTACTACATCATAATGATAAATATTCTTTCCTACGATCTTCGTATCAAGCCCGAATTTAATCTCCTCAGGAAGCAATTTATCCGGAGAGGAAACTAGCCTATAGCCCAAATTGGGCACGGCTTCAATATCATAACCATCGTGTCTCAATTCCTGGATATGTTTCCAGATGGCTGCACGAGAAATATCGCAAACGCTGCTTAAGTCTTCTCCGGAAATATAGGCATTGGCTTTTCTAATGTGTTTTAGTATCTTTTGTTTCATGATTGTTTATTATAACTTTGCAGGGCTTATTGTCAACACGTTCGTATAATTAAAGAAACACCTAAAGGATAGATATACTTCAGCGTTGACACTGAGAGCCCAAAAGATACTTTTGGGCCGAATGTGTCAATTCATCATTATGTTTATTGGTGTTTGACGCCCATAGGTAAATATAATATAATTTTGATATGAATACGCGTGATTTAACACAACAAGATGCTATTGCCCTCCTTCTTAAAGACGGCCTGTCAAAAGGTTTACACCCGGAATTCCAAATCATCAGCTCCAGCATGCATCCCGTTCTGCAACCCGGTGACAGGATTTTTGTCAAAGAATACTCCGTAAACAGCTTATCTTGCGGCGATATCGTAGTCTACAAAATAAAAGATCATATTATTGCCCATAGATTCCTCTATATAAAAGATAATAGCCATTTTATAACTCAAGGCGATAATACTAAGCAAATCGATGCCCCGATTAATAACGACGCGCTGCTGGGTAAAATAGTCATGATTGACAAGAATGGAAACAAAATCGATCTAGAAACAAAAAAGTGGAAAACAACAAATAATATCCTCGGAAAAATCCTGCTATCAAAACTTCATATTAAGGATAAAAATTCTTCTATAAAGATTCCCTCTCCTATCGTTTGCAAATTCTTAAAAATCTACGCCCTTATTATAAATTCCGAATACCGGAATATATTGGAATTCAGGAAAAGCTCGCTTCTTTTGGAAAAAGAGCTGCTTAAAATCTGCGCTAAAAAGGAATTACGCAATGAAGATATAAAATTCATAGAAGAAGCAACCGAGAAAGACATCGACTGGGATAAATTCGCCTGGCTTGCGGAATATAATTCGGTTGCTCCAATCGTTTTTATTAACTTATCAAAAATCAAACAAGATTATACCCCAGAGGAGATAATTCAAAGGCTAAAAAACACCTATACCGAAAGCTTCCTTAAAACCGCCCCGATTTATGATGACTTATCTAAATTACTCAAAGAATTAAATTCCCTTGCAGTAAAAATAATTGTCTTAAAAGGCTGCTCTTTGGCCGAACAGCTTTATGGAGATTTCTCCCTGCGACCGATGAAAGACATTGATATCTTAGTCAAAAAACAGGATTGGCCTAAAATTAAAAAAGTGTTAGATAAACTGGGCTTCAAAGCCGAGAAGGACTTGCTTGAGCTAGAGAATACTCTTGGATCCCCCGCCGACTGGCATCTTTGTTACAGGAACGCGCGCGATACAAAAATTGAATTCAAATTCAATCTTTTCATACTAGACTTTCCGGAATTTGATTCATCAGATTACTGGCAAGAGGCGATATCTATTAAAATAAACAATATTGAAACTCTTGGTTTATCAGTTGAGGATCAAATCATATATTTATCCAGCCGTATGATTAATGTGGGTTTTAGAAACCTGCTCTGGTTCTGTGATCTGAGGGAACTGATCAATACCTATAGCAAGGATATCGACTGGGGGAAAATAATCGTAAAAGCCAAAAAGAAGAAAATAACAGTTGCTTTATATAATAGCTTGCTTATATTAAACAAAGAATTAAGCGCCGGTTTGCCAAAAGAAGTCTTAGATGAGCTTAAGCCTTCCTTTGTTAAAGAAAAAATTTTTAGCGCTTTCTATAGCCTCAAATATCCCTTGTTTTTACTGCCGGAAAATATATTTAATCCAAACCCGATAATCAGCCTATGCCTTGTTTTCGGCAAATTTTCCCTATGGCCAAAAGATATGGTTAAATTGATACGCTACGCAAAAAAGATTTTCTTCCCTCCTCTAGACTATATAGCCTATCGCTATAATCTGCCTAAAAAGCGCGGCGCTATCTTATATTGGTATCTTCATAGATTAAAGGAATTTATGATTAGATTCTTACTTTTGGGAAGGATTTTTAATAAAAAGCCAAAGTACCTTTTGTCTTAGCCCGCCTTAAAGCCCAGCGAAATATAATCATGCTAATCGGCAGCAAAACCAGGCAGAAACCCAAAAGCACAATTATATCGCCTGATAGCATATCCCAAGAATAACCTTTAAGCAGGGCGAAACGCAAGGCTCTAAGCGCATAGGTAATCGGGATGGAATAAGAAATTACCTGAAGATATTCTGGTAAGACGCTGACAGGAAATAAAACTCCGCCGAAAAATGTAACCAGGCCCGACATAAGCCAAAGCACTGGATCTCCGCGCTTAAAAACCATGGTAAAGGAGGCGGAGATTATTCCGAAACAAGAAAAAGATATTATGGTGAGTAACAAAACTATTAGCGCGGCAGATAAGTTAGCTCCCCCAAAGTTAATTCCTAGAAAAGTTACTCCGACAAAAACATATAAAAATACATTCACCGAAGCTAAAATGAAATCATACAATGACAAAGAGATGAGAATTGCGGGAAGTTGCGTCGGGGTAGTAAGCATAACCTCTAAAGTGCCCCAGATTTGCTCTTTGGTAATTTTGGAAGAAAAAATAGTAAGGCTTGTGCCGATATAGTTTCTGGCGGCAATACCAACCAATACAAAAGGAAAATAATCTCCTCCGTATTCCGCTAAATATCCCGATGCCTGTTTTCCAACAATCTTGGAAAGATAATAAAATGTGAATATGGATACAAAAACTCCCACCCATTGAGTCAAAAAATCAATTTTATAACTTATATTACCCAAGAAATCTTTTCTTATGAATGCCTTGGCCTTATTTAAAAATAAATAAACTGACGTAAAAAATCCTCTCATAATTATTCTTTTATGTAGTAATCAAAAACCTCGTCTATGCCTGCATTGGGCATTGACATCTTTTGTCTTAATTCATCAAAGGGGCCGCTTGCCTTAAGCCTGCCTTTAGCCATTATTGCGATAGTATCGGCTAAGTTCTGGATTTCATTTAATGAGTGGCTCGTGAAGATCACCGTCTTTTTCTTCTGCTCAACGAGTTTTTTGCGGATAAAATCTCTCAGAGTCTTTGCGCTTGAAGGATCTAAGCTTTTAGTAGGCTCATCAACCAATAAAATCGGCGCATCATTCAAAAGGCCTCTAGCTAAAGCGAATCTCTGTTTTATGCCGGAGGAATATTCCTGATACATGATATCAAGCTTATCTTTTATCGCTAAAAGTTCGGACAGCTCTTCTATTTTCTTATCCGCGCTGCTTGAAAACAAGCCGTACAAACTAGCAAAGAAACGAAGGTTTTCCCTCCCGCTAAGCCGCACGTAGAAACTTCTGGTTTCGCTTGTAACCAACCCGATGCAAGCCCTTACTTTGTCATCTTGCCCTGATACATCAAATCCGTTTACCATCACCTTCCCGCTATCGGGCAAGATAATGGTTGACAATATTTTCAGCAAAGTGGTTTTCCCGGCGCCATTGGGGCCGACTAAACCAAAAAGCTCCCCCTCTCTTACCCTTAAGTCAACTTCGTTACAGGCAACTATAAAATCACCGCGCTTGCCAAAGAAATTAAAGGCATCTTTAAAAGACGGGGATTTGGTAGGCGAGAATTTCTTATAAAGCTTAATTGTTTCTATGGCGTATTGCATATAAAGGCTATAAGAGCTTGCCCATAAGCTCTGGTATTATATCAATATCTTGATCTTTATAAATTAGCTTATAAGTTTTTGTTTTATTGACCAAATTAGATAATGCCTGAAAGTGCAATCTAGAGACATCTTCGTATTTGCCTTGAAATACCCGGAACTTATCCTCAATAAGACGTCTTAAGACATACCGTTTATCCACCGGATAAATACCCGTTTTTAGATGCGCGCTAAAACAGGGAAATATTATTACTTTTGGGATGGCTTTTTCCTGGAAAGAATTGGGATAAAGCTTTTTTAAATCCACCCTTTGTTTTTTGTCTTGCCTGATAGGCTTTAAATACTTCTTTTTCATCTCCGGAAAGAAGCGTACAAGCCCATCTTTAATCTTGAGGCTGCAATAAAAAGCGAAACACTCAACGATGCCACCTTTTTGCCTCAAGAACGTATCATCATCCGTAAGATATTTATATCCTTTTCTCACTAAACTAAGGCTGACAATGCTTTTTCCGCTTCCCGGAACGCCCGGCAACAATATCGCCGACTGGCCTTTTGCTAAACAGGCGGCATGCAAAACGTATATTTTATGAAATCTTAAAAGAAATCTTAGCGGCTGGAAGAATACCAGATCGAAAAACAAATTTCTATCGATAAAATCTTGTCCGCGGGCAATACATACGTGGACATAATCTTTTTTGGGATCGATATTGACTTGCAAACTCCTGAAACCAACGTCAATAATAATCTTGCTATCAGCGATATGCTCATCTTGAAACAAAGGCTCTTCTTTAAAAACATCCCGTTTTGTCCTGGGGATTTTGTAAAAGTCTGTTCTTTCTAAATTAAATAAGATCTCAAAATCCGGTTTTTTAATTTGTTTTGGATTTGGAGTGTCAAGTTGCTCTTTTATCAAATGAAAGATTTTGCGGTCATTTGTAATGACTTTTAATCTAAAATTATTGATTGAAAGTGAAGTGGTTAACCTATCTGACATTATTATTAGGTAAGCAAAAAAGAAACGATACTTTTAGAAACAATGTATTAAAAGCGGTTTAATTTTTACAATTCATACCCGCTGGGAGGCAATGCCGCTGATATTGTCGCCTGGATCCTTTTTATCTTGGAATACCTAAGAGATCTTCTCAATGCCCAATTCCCTCAACAAATTCTCCTTCTGCAACACTAGCCGCCTGAATTCTCTTTATTCTTAAGAATTTGATCAGTCGGGGCCTCTTATATAATCTTTTCTGAACCTGTTTAAAGTAATCTTTTTTAGTATATCTTCTCACAGTCATAACTTACTAAAAGCGGTACTTTTATATAACATTTGTAGGAGGAGTAATCACAGACGCCGATTGAATCCTTTTTATCTTGGAGTTTCTTTGCATATCATTAATCCTGCTAAATGATTAATCTTTATCCGCCAATCTCAAAAGGACCCGCCGCAGAATCTCCATAGATCCTTTTTATCTTGGAATACCTAAGAGATCTTCTCAATGCCCAATTCCCTCAACAAATTCTCCTTCTGCAACACTAGCCGCCTGAATTCTCTTTATCTTGGAATACTTAATGAGTTTTGGTTTGCTGTAGATTCTGGTTTTATGTTTTTTACAATTACATTTCTGATACATAATATTTTAAAATACCTAGATATATTCTCCGGTTAGGCCCGCCGTCGATATCGCCGCCTGGATTCTCTTTACCTTGGAATATCTAATCAGCTTGGGCTTGGCGTAATGCCTGTTTTTATGTTTAGCGGCGGTTTTTTACCACATTCCATAACTTACAGACTCCTAACTAGACTATATAACATTTTGAGGCGGAGCACTAGATGCCGCACTTATTCTTTTAATCTTGGAATATTTAATCAAAGCTGGCTTGCTATAATGCCTCAACAATTTTTATCGCTATTATTTCTTTCGTGTATTTACCCATGTGTTTGTTTTAAAAACCTTATAGATGTCCGCCGATTCCCTGAACAAATTCGCCTTCTGCAACACTAGCCGCCTGAATTCTCTTTATCTTGGCATACTTAACGAGCCTTGGCTTTTTATAAGATTTGGTTTTAGTTACATCTTTTCTATCATATTTGTACATATCACTCCTTATTTTTATGAAATATCTGATTTATTCTGCAAATCTCTAGCGGTTTAGCAGTAATACTGCCTTGCTCAAGATAAGCTATATCGCGGTTCCTGCAGCATTTATTATAATACTTACAAGAAAAACATTCAAATGATTTCTCATTTAGGTTCCTTATGTAATTAAATACCTTTGACCTATGCCAAATATGGGAAAAAGTGCTTTTTCTTAAGTCTCCTGCTTCCATGCGGTTGATTACGGATGGAAAGACTTTCCCGGATGAACCTATTTCCAGCCCTAAGTGACCACGGAACCTATCTTCGGCTCTAAATCTTTTTTTGCTCGCTTTTTTATTTGACCATATCAAAAGTTTTGATTTAGCCGCTGATTTTATTTGTTCATCGCTTGCCCTTAAAATTACAGGGTCTTTGGAGCTCCAAATCGCGGGAAATATAACAAAATCAAAACCTATATCCCATTTCTCCTTTTTAGCCATTTTTCTAAGCTCTTTTAATTCTTCAAAATTCTTGTTAAACGACATCGTGGCAATTTTAAAAGAAACTTTATGTTTTTTTAGAAGCCTTATAGTATTCATTGTCTTGTCAAAAGAACCTTTGACCAAAGTTATTGAATCGTGCATAGCGGCCGTAGCGCCATAAAGACTAAGCTGTATATTCATAATTCCTAGCTTCTTTAACGTTTTGGCGTCTCCTTCATCAAGAAGGGTACCATTTGAAAGAATAAGCACGGCAAATTGCATTTTAGTAGCAAGTTCCAGTATTTTAAAGAAATCTTTTCTCAAAAACGGCTCTCCGCCGGAAAACCTCTGAACCATACAATTCTCTGCCTTAAGTTGATAAAGTATGTCTTTTATTTCCTCAAATGTCAATTCGCCATTCAAATGCTCATTTTTAATACAGCAGTGGATACAATCCAGGTTGCATCTTGTCGTCAGTTCCCACTGAGCTAAAAAAGGAACAGTACTCTGTTTTAATTTATAAAATAATTTGTCGAAGCTTTTTAATTCCATATATTAAGCCCTACGCTGCTATTAAGATATTCTCCTGCCGCAGCTGATTAATAAAATCTATTACATCTTCCCTTATTGCCTCTGGCCCGGATTCATATTCCTCAGATATCCCGTTTATGGCGTCACTTAAATTCTGTCCATCGATTAAACGCTGCCATATTTCAGCCGCGGTCTCGTTAAGCCTATAGAACAAGTCATCTTTTAAGTTAAAAATCCTTAAGGAATCATTGTTTAAAAACCAAACTACCCCGGAATTTAACTTTAAATCAAAGCCGTTATATTTTATATAAATTTCTTTGGGCGCAACACGCCTTATATCAAGGCGGTTTGATAATTTTATCGGTTTTAAGGACATACAAATTTGACCAAAAACAAAAAATAACTGTACAATATTCTCGATAAATAAATGCGCTTTTTCTTTTCCTTTATTTATTTGAAGTATCCGAAATGCGTTTATCGTCAGCCTCCATAGCGCCCTAATTCTTGTTAAAAAATATTTAGTTTTTGATACGTCGGGACCTAAAATATACCTATATTTTCTAAAAACTAAATGGGAGGCGCATCCGTATTCAAACTGATGCAGGAAAAAATTCTTAAAATCTCTTATATGAAGGTGATAAACTAAAGATTCTGGGATATACTTCATCTGATAGCCACCAAAGGACAATCTCCAGCCTAATTCAGTATCTTCAGAAGTTATTAAATCTTCATCGAAGAGGCCTATTTCTTCTAAGACGTCTTTTCGAAAGATGGCATTTGCTGTTACAACTCGAGGTATCTCCTGGTTGACATCCGAATCCATTGCCAATTTTTGGCTAAGCATATCTCTTTCTTCCGCAAATCTTTCGAAAATGTTATCTGTTTTGTGGGCGACGATCTTCCCCCCGCAAGCAGCAATATTATCATCGCTTTCTACAGCTTCAAATAATATCTTAAGCCAATTTTTATCAACAATGCAATCCGAATCAGTAAAGGCAATGTATTTACCTTTCGCAACGCTTATTCCCTTATTCCTGGCAGCGCCCCTGGTTCTTTTTGATTCAAATACATATTTGACGGGATAGGGCGAAACTATCTCTTTTGTTTCGTCCGTGGAGTTATTGTCTACGACTATTATCTCTCTTTCTTCAGCTGGAAAATCAAGATTGAATAGCGAATCAAGACAAAAAGCGATTTTTTGAGCGGCATTATAGGCGGGAACAATAATAGAAACTTTTAGATTCTGAATATCGTTAAGACTTTCTTGAACCATTCCTATCCTATTTAACTAATAAAAGTTTTTCTTTTTTTAAATCGCTTATTAGCGAATCCAAGTCTTTTTTCGCTCTCTGTTCAGAAATATTGTAATCCTGGCTTATTCTTTGGGTTATCTGAGCGGCATCTTTATGCATATTAAGCATTTGCCAAATAAGCGTTCCAATTTCATTGAGGGTATAATAAAAACCATTATCTAAATTAAGTATAACCGCTTCGCCATCAATGTTTCTCCAGACAACCCTATCAGAATTAACGGAATATTTTTTCATAGATATAACCTTCTTTACTAAATTTATTTATAAAGTTAAAATGAAAATCCCTTGTTTTGCGATTAATATATCTGACTGCGAATTATTATTTCTTATTTAGTTCTTTAACCGCGGAAAAGATAGAAAGCAAAATGATAAAATATCCCAGCAATATAACAGTGCTGGATCTAAAGGTTTTAAACGCTACACCTTGCTGACCATAAACAGCCGAAAAACAAGCGTAAGCTACCACCAGCAAACCAACTACAAATAGAATATTGCTTAACTTTTGCATTTTCACCTCCATATCTTAATGCAAAACCTCGTTTAAACTCCCCGTTCTGTAACCCTGTAAATCTATACAAACGTAATTATACCCCAATTTCTTCATTTTGTTAATAATAATTTTTCGATGGCGAATCGCCCTGGAAATATCCTCGCTGGCCACCTCAATCCTTGCCAGATTATCATAATGCCTGACTCTTGCTTGCTTAATCCCGAGTTTCTTAATTGCCTGTTCTCCCTTTTTAATCTTTGATAAGTTATTTTCGTTGATTTTCTCTTTGTAGGGGATTCTACTTGCCAAACACGCGAATGCCGGCTTATCCCAAGTGGAAAGCCGAAAACTCTTAGATAATTCCCTGATATCTTGCTTGGTTAACCTAGCCTCTTTCAAAGGAGACCTGATTTTGAATTCTCTGAGGGCCAACGACCCCGGTCGGTAATCTTTATTGTCATCAAGATTGGAACCATCGGCAATATAATTTAAGTTGTTTTTCCTGGCAATTTTAGTTAATTCTTTAAAAAGCTCTTTTTTACAAAGATAACAGCGGTTAACGGGATTTCTCGCAAAGGCTATGTTTTGAAGCTCATTAGTACTAATAATCATATGCTTTGCGCCTATTTTCTTTGCTATGCTCTTTGCCTCTTTGATTTCATCTTCGGGATAAAGAGGAGATTTTGCAGTGACGGCCAAGACATTCTTAACTAAAACATCTTTTGATATCTTTAAAAGAAGACTGCTATCTGCTCCTCCGGAATAGGCAATAAGGATACTTTGCATTTTAGAAAGTATGGCGCGTAACCGAAGAAGTTTTTTCTGAAGTTTTTTTCTCATTTTAAAGATAAGGAAAGATTAAAAACGTATCTCCATTGCTCGCGTGGGGCAGACTTTTATACAAAGTTCGCAAGCAATGCATTTATTCTCGTAAAATTGCACTTTGCGGGTTACATGGTCTACTGCCAAGGCTCCCGTAGGGCATATAGGGACGCAGACTCCGCAATCGGTGCATTTGGCGACATTGCGCTTGACGTCTTTACTCAACGGCTGGATCTTAACTCCGCATTTTTTTAAGTAAGCTACGCCCTTGTCGTAGTTTTCCTTCTCTCCGGTCAGTTCTAAAATCATAAGGCCCTCTTCCTGCGGAGTGACATAGGCCTTAAGGATATTAAATTGCAGATCAAAATCCTTAACTAGCTTGTAGACAATCGGCTGATCTACCATGCGGTGCGGAAAATGCAAAACTATTCTTTCTGAATGTTTTTTCATATTCTCTCTTTTAAAGGTTTAAAACTATACCCTGATTCTGCGGAAGGAATCGCAGCAACTTTTTCGGTCAAGAAAAACTTGCCCTTTTCTATCCAGGATTTTAACTCCTCGGATATCTCTCGAGCTTTTGAATAACTGGAAAGCGCGCCAGTAGGCACATCTTTATTTTTTACCTTTATAGAACCAGTATTTAGTTGTTTGTAATTTACCTCGCCTAAATCAGACGGTTTGCAATTTGGATAGTTTTCGCTGTAGTCAACAATTGGCGCGTGAATGTCTTCATCGCGCACAGCTGTGAATTTACAAATCTCTTCGTTTAAAATAGGTATAGGTATGCCTATGCCTACAGTCAAGGTCACCCCATAACCAAGCATTGACGTACCAACAAGCCAATCAGGTTTCATATGTTTTAGATCGCCGATTACTGCCAAAGTACCCGCTGGCGCCTTAGGCAAACCCAAATCGTTTCTTTTTACCGACGGATTATGCTGTGTGCCCCACCAGGCGACATAACCAACTCCGCCGCCTAAGAAGATCTTTGTTCCGATTCCTATAGTTTTGTAATAAGGATCGTTAAAAAGCGGTGAAAGCTGGCCCGCAGAACAATAATTGGCATTACCTAATTTGGGCTTTAGAACTCCCATGTAAGTGTAGATCATTTTATCGGAAAGGTTAACCGCGACGTTGTAATTCTGGTAAGCATTCCTGATATTAAACAAGACTGCTTCATTGAGTTCCTTTAGGTTAATCAAGGTCTCAAGGCTCTTTCTAGGATAACAATCTGTGCCATAAGCAGTGGCTTTCAGGGCGACGTCTTTTCCGGCAACCAAATCCTGGATTACATGGCCGCCACCGTATTTAAACTCACCCGGGTATACCTTATTTAAAGGATCACTTTCCGGTAAAGCAGTGGCCCCCAGATAAATATCCGCTGCGGCAAATCCTGTATAGGTAGGGACATCGTTTAAAGTGCAAGTCCCGCCGCCAATCTTTATCCTGGGCCTGGAATGGCCGATATTAAAATAGGCGCCCGATGAACACATCGGACCAAAAGTTCCAGTTGTTACAACATCGACTTCCGCGGCCGCCTTAGAGATACCTTTTTCTTTAACAATATCGATTATCTCTTCGGCCGTAACAACTACGACTTGACCTTTTTTTATCTTTTCATTTATTTCTTGTATTGTCTTGGGCATGACTACCACCCTCTTCTAAATCCAAAGAAGCAAGATTATCTTAAACTGCTTCTACTGATTTTACTTCTGGAACCTCTTTTTTAAGGGCCTGTTCAATCCCCATCTTTAAGGTCATTTGGCTCATGGGACAGCAACCACAGGCGCCAGTAAGCTTAACTTTGACAATGCCTTCTTTTGTGACCTCAACTAATTCTACATTGCCGCCATCCGCTTCAAGCATAGGCCTAAGTTTTGACAAAACCGCCTCTACTTTTTCTTTCATATTATATCCTTTCTCAAATGAGCGCATAAGTTACGGAGCAAAAGCGACGTAACTTATCTACCTGTCGTAAGACACGTAAGTGCGAATTTGACCCCCACACCAATTGCTACAATTTTTAATAGTGAGCAATTGGTGTGGGGGTATGTTCATCCAGACAACTTATGTCGTCCCGATATATCATCGGGACTTCCATAAGTTGCGGCTTCACATATAATATACCATCCAACCTTAAAAATTGCCAATATTTATTTCTGGGCCTTCCGGACCCTCAAATTCTCAAGCGTTTTATCATCTAGCGCAAGACACGAAAATTCTTTTGCCCCCAGAAAACCCAAGCCTTTTTTCCTTAAGTTTATTTTAACTGGCTCACCATACTGAGAATCGCTGTATCTTGAAACTATGCGGCAGGCTAAATTCACTAATTCTTTATTATCAAATCTGCCTCTGCCTAGGGCCACCGGACCAGGTATCCCTTGGGGCTCAAAAAGATAGTCTCTGTTCCTGGCCAGCTTAAGCAATTTTTCATTTTCTTCCTGATTTCTGCCTACGACCAGCTTAATTTGATCTCCCAAACGAAAATGCCTACCAAATTTGAGTATCTCTATCTCATTATTATTCAAGGCCTTAAGATTGTGCTTTAACAAATCTTTCATCCGTAGGCTAAAACCTGCGTCTGTCAATAAGCAGCCGCCGGCCGGAGTCTGATAATCTTTTATTCCCAATTCTTTAGCCAAGGCAAACTGAGGACTTCTAGAACGGCCGGAGAAATCAAAAAGCTCGCTTCGTTTTACCCATCCTTCTTTTTCGGGTATCGTTTCATCTAATAACTTAGCTGAAAGCGGCCGCAACAACAAACCCTGCAAGCCAGATTTTCTTTCGATTAATTCTAGCGCGTGGCGATGCTGAGACATCGGTCGTTGACCTAATACCTCTCCGGTGATTACAAACGAAGCTTCAAGCCTTTCCAAAAGCCCCTTGGCTTTCTTAAGCATTAAAATATGGCAATCGATGCAGGGATTTAAATTACTTCCTAGCCCAAATTTAGGATTCCTTATCATCTCTAATGACTCATCAAAGATATTCACAGACATGATGTCTATGCCTAAGTTATCGAAGAATTTTCTTAAATTGAAACTACGTCTAATCTTATCAATCGGACTAAAAGGAGTAATAAAATTTATCCCAACGACATTAATACCCTGCTTAGCGATTACTTTCGCTGCCAGTGCACTATCCAATCCTCCGGAAATTAAAGCGATTGCTTTCATTTTAATCTTTTAATCAAATCGTTGGCAACTTTTCTTCCCGCCAACAGCATCCCGCCGAATATCGGGCCCATACGCGGACCTCCGAACACGGCGTTTGATGCCATGCCTGAAGCATAAACTCCGGGATAAAATTCTTTGGAATTCTTGACAATGGTGTCTTCTGCCATTTCTGCCCACATGGAAGTTTCGCCGACTGTCTTGCCAGTTTTGGTCTTGAGTTTTACATTAGTTTTCTTTTCTAAAACTCTGGCGATTTCAGCGGCGTGTCCAGTCGCATCTACCACAAATTTGGAACGGATAGTAATGGGATCAACATGTAGTTTGGCAATTTCTACTGCCGACCAATTCAAAACCAAGCCTGTAACGCGCCCGGTACGGATCATCACATCTTCGACCGAAAGCAGATTAAAGATCTTTGCTCCGGCCTTGATGGCTTTATCTGCTAATGCGCAAACCGATTCCACTGAATCTGCCAAGAAATATTCGCCTTCAAATCTTTTAGTCCTTATGCCGAATTCATCAAGGATTTCTTTGGCTTTAGTCTGCACTACGATCTCGTTAAACATAATCCCGCCGCCCCACATGCCGCCTCCGACGGAAAGTTTCCTCTCGAAAATCGCAACTTTGATGTTTTTCTTGGCTAGATAATAGGCGCAAGCCAATCCCGATGGGCCGGCACCAGCGATAGCCACATCAACATCTAAATTGTCCATTAGTTTCTTAAAATATGAACCCACTATTGCCCTGCTGATTTTTATTTCATCAAGACTCATTTGTCCCTCCTGTTTTTCCTTTGCAAGCCTTAACGCAGACCCCGCAGATATATTGGTCAACGATATGCTGGCTCTGGAATTCTTTTAGCTTTTCCAAACATTTAACATGATCAAAATCATCTTTACTCTGTTTTATTGCGTTTGCCGGACAGACCTCCATGCAGAGTTTACAAGTTCCGCAATCTTTATTAAGCGGCTTATCGGCTTCCAAATCCATGTCAGTTAAAACCGTAACCAGCCTGAATTGGCTGCCTAATCTTTCATTCACTAAAAGGTTATTTCTTCCTATCCAGCCAAGGCCCGCCATAAGGCCGATTTTCTTATGCGATAAATGCGCATTCTGTTTTTGCCAGTCTACAATCTGCGAAGCTGGAATAGGTAACGCAAAAAAACCTTCGCCTTGAATTAAATTCGCCAAACGTAGAGCCATCTGATCCAAAAACATATTTAATGTTCGGTAATGATGAAAATAAATCTTTGTGGGCTTATCAGAAATTTCATCTAAAACAGCTCCGGATACACGAACACCTAAACTAATTGCCCGTTTTACTTTTTTCTTTGCCGACTCAGACAGCAGGAATTCATCCTTTAACGAACTTACATCGGCCACGCCGAATAAATCCGCTCCCCAACCTGAACATAATTCATTTAATTCTGATTTGTGCATTATTTTTTATCCAGATACACCATCAAAATTGAAATCGCTGCAGGCGTAACGCCTGAGATACGGCTTGCATGGCCTACTGAAACCGGCCTAGCATGAAAAAGTTTCTCCCTGATTTCCCGCGAAAGCCCGGGAATTGATGCAAAATCTAAGCCATCAGGAATTTTTATATATTCGATTTTCCTGAAACGCTGGACTTCCTTTATTTGTCTTTCAATAAAACCGGAATATTTAACTTCTGCCTCAACCTGGAATTTAACATCATCGGGCAATTTCGGACTCAAATGATTTAATTTGCAAAGCTTATCAAAATCAATCTCCGGCCTTTTTAGGATCTGCTCTAAGCTAGTCGCGCGTTTTAGCGGGCTAGATTTCAGATTCTTTAGCCTTCTATTTGTTTTCACGTCGGGGGTTAAATTAGTTTTTTTAAGACTATCTAGCTGTTTCTTTATTAAGAAGATTTTTTTCTTGGTTTGACGGTAATCTCTTTTATCTACAAGGCCGATATTAAAGCCTAATTCTTTTAAACGGATATCGGCATTGTCCTCGCGCAACAGAAGCCTGTACTCTACGCGCGATGTAAACATACGATACGGCTCATTCGTGCCTTTAGTCGTAAGATCATCAATCAAAACTCCGATGTAGGCTTGGGATCTATCCAAAATAAAAGGAGCTCTACCTTTTACTTTTAGCGCGGAATTTATTCCTGCAATTAGGCCTTGTGCCGCCGCCTCTTCATAACCTGTGGTGCCATTAATCTGTCCAGCTAAATATAAATTCTTGATTGATTTTGTCTCCAGCGTCGGCAGAAGCTGCGTGGGGTCAACTAAGTTATGCTCGATGCCATAACCCGGTCTGGTAAATTCCGCTTTTTCTAATCCTTCAATGGAACGAATCATTTTTACCTGGATATCTAAAGGCAAGCTAGTAGCTAAGCCGTTAGGATAATATTCATAAGTGTCCAAGCCTTGGGGTTCTAAAAATATCTGATGCCTTTCTCGCTCTGCAAACTTCACGATTTTATCTTCTATCGAAGGGCAATACCTTACTCCTGTAGATTTAATGATTCCTGTGTATAAAGGAGACCTATCCAAACCCGAACGGATTATCTTGTGCGTATCCAAATTGGTATAAGTCATATAGCAAGGGACCTGTCTTAAGGCTGCTTTTTTAGTGGAAAAAGAGAAAAATGATGGCCGTTTATCGGAGTCTTGTTTTTTTAATTTTCTAAAGTTGATGGTTCTTCCGTCAAGGCGCGGACAGGTGCCCGTCTTAAATCTCTGCGGTCGTAAACCTAGCTCTTCTAAGTTTTTTGATAAGCTAACACTTGCCGGCTCATTTAATCTTCCTCCGGAAAAATGCGTAAGGCCAATATGTATAAGCCCGTTTAAGAATGTCCCGGGGCAGATTATCACTGTTTTGGCTAAAAACTCTTCTTGTGTGCTTGTCCTAACACCTTGGACAACAGAGTTGTTAACAATTATCTTAACTATTTCGGCTTGTTTTAAAAATAGATTCTCCTGTTTTTCTAATGTGTGCTTGGAAAGCAATCGATACCTTTCCATATCTGATTGGCAACGCGATGAACGCACTGCTGGCCCCTTAGAAGTATTTAATAACCGGAATTGTATCGCGGTGGCATCGGCTAACTTGCCCATCTGGCCGCCGAGCGCATCAATCTCTTTAACCAGCTGGCCTTTTCCTACGCCGCCGATTGCGGGATTACAACTCATCTGGCCGATTTTATCCAAGTCCATAGTGACAAGCAGGGCCTTACAACCCAAACGCGCTGCGGAAAGTGCCGCCTCAATACCCGCGTGTCCTGCGCCGACAATAATACAATCAAATAATGTTTTTTTCATATTGTGCGATAATCTGGATTAACCGGTTTTTAGCTCTTTTATTAATTCCGACATCATCTCTTGGGTAACCTCTTTGGGATAGGCAAAAGTGATTCTTGATATGAATAAAGACTTTTCAGGGATACTCCAACTTTCAAGAACCTTTCCCAGGAGAGTAATCTTGCTTTTCGACTGGGGGGTCCGAAAATTCAATTCCAGAATATTATCGGTATTCAATTCGAATTTTGTAGCAATCTGGGCTCCGCCAATACTGATATTCTTAATTTGGGAGAACTCAACAGACTGCTCAGTCCTTTTATAAACCTTACAGGTGAAATTAAAAGAAGCATCAATCCTTATATTCTCTCGTCTGTCTTCTTCCATTTCAAGTTTTAGTTCGGTGCTAAATATATTTATCTAAAAAGAATTTCTTCCCTCTCCTGATCAGATTTAAGCCTCTCATATTCCAGCTCGCCTAATTTTATCTGGTATTCGCTATAGCTGATTTCTTTGTTGAGATACTCGCTCTCAAGCTCGGATTTCTTCTGCTCAAATCGGGAGAAGTTAGAATCTGTGATAAGCCTCTCTGGCTGGTCTTCTATACTAACACAGCCGTAAATAAACAAAACCGCTAATAATAAATAACAAAAACTTCTCATCCTGCCTCCTATTTTGAAATGAAATTATGGATTATTATAATACTTTCTGGGGGTTTTTGCTACTTAATTCTACTTCGCATAAGAAATAGAAACAATGGTAAATGTCCGCCTTCGTTAAAACTTCGGCGAGATTTCTCCGTAGCTTTAGCGAAGGAGAGCTTCGTGGAATATTCTCGTTAGGAATAATTCTCCGAAGCCTATACCATAGTGTATAGTTTGTGAGGCGAAGGAGAATAATTATTCAGAAGCGAATTTGGAAAGTAAGCCCATTATCTGCCGGCCTAGAATCTGGCCGATAGACCCGGTCTTGGCCTCTGTCTCGCTGAAGGCGTTATTCCCATCGGGGTTAATCTTTCCTCCGCAGAATAAAACCGGAACGGGATCGGCCGTGTGGGCCTTAACAGCGCAGACCGTAGAATGGTCTGCTGTCACTGTAATAATAAAATCGTCTAAATTTATATTAGGGATAAGTTTAGCAAAGAAAAAACTATCAATCTGTTCAATAACTTCTTTCTTTAAATTGAAATCTCCATCGTGCGCTGGCTCATCAGGGCCTTTTATATGAATATAAAGCCCGTCGAATTCATTTATCTTCTCAAGGGCAATCTTCGCCCAAACGCCGTAATCTACATCAGGATGACCCGTGCGCGATGGAACATCCACAACCTGCATTCCGGTCAATAAAGCGATCCCTTTCTCTACCGGCATCTCTACAAAAGAACCAAAATTCAAACCAATGCTCTCTTTTATAGGAGGGAACTTGGGTAGACGATCTCCTGCATCGCGGCTCAAAATTAAATTGGCTGGAAGCTTGCCTGCCTGGATTCTCTTTTTGTTAAGCGGAGACTGATTCAACACGTCTATGGCCTTTGCAGTGAATTCATTAATCAGTTTTGCCGATTCGATTGCTTCTTCAGACTTCTTGTATTCGGGCATGGGCTTTGATTCCTGTAAAATATTTTCAAACTTCTCTTTAGCCACGCCAAAGACGCCTTCCCGGTAGTATGCCGGATCTGTATTAGTCACCCAGCCGGAAAGCCGTCCGTGCATACTACGGATAACCAAAACTCCACGATGGCCAATCGTATTTTTGAACTCAAAAGTAGCGGTGCTTAAAGTAATCTTGGAATTTATCTCTTTACAAAGAATACTAGCTTCCTCATTAGTCAAACCTCTTCCGGCGCGCCGGTCTCTTATCGTCTTTTTGTCGTCAGCAACAGTAGCAAAATTAACCCTGAAGGCCAAATCTCCGTCGGTAACAGCTAAACCTTCAGCAAAACTCTCTAACGGGCCACGCCCAGTATAATATTTATGGGCGTCGTAACCTAAAAGGCTAATAACAGCAATATCTGATTCCGGGGCAATGCCTTTGGCCACCGGATATACTAATCCTAATTTAGATTTTTTGGCTAAATTATCTAGATAAGGAGTCTTGGCTGCCTCAAGCGGTGTTTTATTGCCTAACTCTTTTAACGGCAAATCGCCAAGGCCATCTAGGACTATGTAGAATATTTTGCGCATTAACAACTCACTCCTTATAATTATCCCGCCCTTTTGGCTTAATGCGTAATTTTACTTCAGTCAAAAGGGCGGGATTAATTCGCGCTTATCACTTACGTCAAGCTACGCTTTCCGTAAGTGATGCGCTCATTAACATTTAGAGAACCCGCAAGAGTGGCATTTAAAACAGCCTTCTTCGTGACGCAGTGCACCGCCGCAATCAGGGCATACGCCTACTATATTGGCACTGGCACGTTTGCCAGAACTTGCTACTGGATCTGCCTCTGTCTCAACAACCGAATCGCCTACAACAATCTTAATCTCCTCTGTTACTGCGATCTTGTCCTCTGCCTCATCTAGAGAAGAAACTGCGTCTATCAGACGCCTTTCAATTACGCGGGAAATGGCATCTGCGCAAGAAAATATTCTCACACCTTTTTCCCAAGAAGGTGACGGACACCTGATACCGTGAAGTTGGTCAATTATCGACTTTATATCGATCCCTGAGCGAAAAGCCAAAGATAAAAGCCTGCCTACGGCTTCAAGTTGGCTGGCTGCGCAACCGCCGGCCTTACCCATCTGGGTAAATACCTCAAATGGCTTATTGTGCTCATCGGAATTAATAGTAACATAAAGATTACCGCACCCGGTAGAAACCTTTGTAGTTGTGCCCACAACTACCTCTGGCCTGGGCCTTGGGCCGATCTTCACCGGCTTGGGCTTGGCTTCTTGCCTGGCGATATTAAGCACTTGCTCCTCGCGTGAGCCATCCCTATATATAGTAACGCCTTTGCAGCCTGATTGAAATGCGGTTAGATATACATTGCGGACATCTTCCTCGGTTGCCGAATTCGGAAAATTAACTGTTTTGGATACGGCATTATCGGTAAACCTCTGGAATGCTGCCTGCATCTTAATATGCCACTCTGGAGCAATATCATGAGAACATACGAAAACCCGGCGGATATCTTCGGGGATTTCTTTGAAATCCTTGACCGAGCCTTTTTCGGCAATCTTTTTCATCAATTCTTCAGAATAAAACCCTCTTTCTTTGGCAACTTCTAAAAATACTGGATCGGTCTCAACCATTTTTTCATTATCCAAACAATGTGCGCGGTAGTAAGATATGGCGAATATCGGCTCTATGCCTGAGCTGCATGGGCCGGCGATCAAGCTAATGGTCCCGGTAGGGGCAATTGTAGTCACAGTAGCATTCCTTAATTCAAATTTGCTGTTCTTGGCATATTTACTTTGGCTAAATGCAGGGAATGCGCTCTTTTCCTTGGCCAAATGATTAGACATCTGTCTTGCTTCTCTGGTAACAAACGACATTACTTTATCGGCGAGATTAACCGCCTCTTCGCTGTCATAAGGTATTCCCATCCTTAAAAGCGCGCTGCCCCATCCCATTACGCCAAGGCCGATTTTTCTGGTTAGCTTTGTCTGTTTTTCAATTTCGGGAAGGGGGAATCTATTGACATCAATAACATTATCCAGAAAATGCACAGCTTTATGCACGGTGTTCTTTAATTTTTCCCAATCGATAGAGTAGCTGCCGTTATTTTTTACTAACATCTTGAGCAAATTAATAGAGCCTAAATTGCAACTTTCATAAGGAAGGAGCACCTGCTCTCCGCAAGGATTGGTGGACTCATACTTGCCGAGTTTCGGCGTGGGGTTAAATTCATTCATCCTATCAATAAATATGATTCCAGGCTCTCCGTTTTTATGAGCCATCTTAACAATCAAATCGAAAACCATCTTGGTATTAAGATGATTGACAACTTCGCCTGTATGCGGATCCAATAAATTATAATCCTCTTGATTTTCCAGCTTTTTCATAAATTCATTAGTAACCGCAACTGAAATATTAAAATTATTTATTTCTTTATCGCTTTCTTTACAGGTTATAAATTCTAGTATATCGGGATGATCAACTCTTAAAATTCCCATGTTTGCCCCGCGCCTGGTACCACCCTGTTTAACTGCCTGGGTTGCGGAATCAAAAACCTTCATAAAGGAAACTGGCCCGGACGCCACGCCACCAGTGGACCTTACAACGCTATTTTTAGGTCTTAACCTGGAAAAAGAAAAGCCGGTTCCACCGCCAGATTTATGTATAAGGGCTGTGGCTTTAAGAGTTTCAAAAATGGATTCCATGGAATCGCCAATCGGTAGGACAAAACATGCGGATAACTGACCCAAATCCTTACCGGCATTCATAAGGGTGGGAGAATTGGGCATGAATTCCAGATCGGTCATAATCTGGTAAAATTCCTCTTCGGTTTTATAGATTTGCTTAGGAGTATACTCGTATCTTTTATCCGCTGAGGCTATTGCTTTAGCAACGCGGCTAAACATCTCCTCTGCTGTTTCAATGATTTTGCCATTATTATCTTTTTTAAGATACCTTTTCTCTAAAACTTTGCGGGAATTTTCAGACAGATTAAGCGACATGACCCCGTTCCTCCTCTCCTTCAGGGATTACAAATTCTACCACACATATTGTGGTATGTCAAGCTGGAAAATACCATATCTTGTGTTTAAGAAAAAACGATCTGCTTACTTAGAAGAAGTTTTTGATTTATTGTTTGGCAGTTTGAGGGAGGTTTTTTATTTTATAAAAAATTATTTATGAAGACTCCTCAAACAATGATTATTCTATCACTCTAAATTCTTTTGTCAATAAATTTATTTTTCTGAAGAACAGAAATATTTCTAAATGCTCAAATCATTGGCGACTTCACAAGCTAAGACGTGAATTTTCTTTGCTGATTCTAGGTCTAGGGTTCCGGTGCCGCAACTTGGAGTGATTATTCCCTCTTCAAGCAGCAAGCCTTCAGATTTCTTAACGGCCTGTTTTACTTTATCGATCAATTCTTGTTTTTTTATGCCTTTTTTAACAATATCAGAAGTAGGGATTATGCCCCAGGCAAAAATTCCTTCTTCTCTTAAGAAATTTTTTATTTCTTTTTTATAAAGCAAAAAATTATCTAAATAATTATAGGCATCAAAACTCAAAATATCGATTTCTGTTCCCAAAATTATTGACCAATCGGTATTGCCGCAACAATGAATGCCTGCCCAGGCATCATTTTGATGAATTATCTGCACCAGTTCATTTATATCGCTTATAATTTTTTCTTTAGACAAAGAAACAAAACTTGAGCCGACCGAAACTAAATACGGTTCATCAATAAAAATTATAATTTTAGTTTTGGGGTTTGCTTTTTTTATTTCTCTTACCTGCCATGCGGCTTTCATCGCAAGCGCCTTAACTATTGCTTGGTAAAGATCTTGATTATATATCACTGCCTGCTGATTCTTCTGTTTTACCGATAAGCCAAAACTTATCGGGCCGATAACCTGGCCTTTAAAAAAATCATATTTGTTCTTTGAGGCAAAATCCAGCATAGCGTAAAAACCTTCGGCATAATTTCTTGAAATGGAAAAATAATCCAAGTCTCCGTCGAGATAATGCTGTAAACAAGATTCCAATTCCTCTTCAAAGTTATCTCTCTGATTATCAATGATAATGGTTTTGTTATTATTATCTATTTTTACTCCGGGCATGCCTTCGGAAAATTGGACATACATATTCTCCAAGAAATCTCGGCGGGTAAGTTGCGGCCAAAAGACCATATCATCCCTAAAATGATCATGGATAAACTGGGTGGCTTCTTTAGGATCTATGAAAGGAATGCTTCCGACGCCACAAGCAAGAAATTTTTTCTTAAAGATTTTTTTCACGGTAAAGACTATTACTTAGATTTAGACGCGTTTGTGCAGGATTCTCTGATTACAAGTTCTGCTGGTAAGATTTTTTTAACAAGCGTTTTAGTTTTGCCCGAAATAATCTTGTGGAGCTCTTTAACTGCTTCTTGCGCCATTTGAAATAGAGGCTGTTTTACTGTCGTAAGCGTAACCGGGCCATACAAGCAAGATGGGTTATCATCAAAGCCGAGAACCGAAATATCTTCAGGCACTCTTAAACCTTTTTCCAATATAACTTCTAGTGCCTCTAAAGCCATGTCATCGCTTGCCGCAAAGATTGCGGTTGGCTGTTCTTTGAGTTTTAATAATCTCTCCGTAGCAATCCTGGCAGAGCGCCGAGAATAATCTCCCTTAATGATGTATTCCTCTCTGATAGGAATACCGTTCTTTTCAAGAATGGATTTATACCCCTCTAGCCTTTGGACTCCCGCCTGAGTAATAGGATCACCGGTTATGGTGGCGATTTTTCGATGGCCTATGTTGACGAGATACTCTACGGCTTTTTTTGCACCGCCTAAATTATCCACAGCTATGTAATTAACCGGGATCGTATCCGCGGCATTATTTATGACTATGCAAGGAATATTGTCTTCTAGGGCAGTGGTCAAGTCTTTTTCGTTCCCTAATATATCGGCAAAGATTACCCCGCCCATATTGCCTAGATTGACCGGTGTACGCCCGTTAGAAATGTGAAGCAGCAAATCTAATTTCAAACCTTCGCAGGCGATACCAACGCCTCGGATTATCTCCATGGCAAAAAAGGAAAAGAATATTCCTTCGTAGCGAGGAATAACCAGGCCTATGGTATAATTAACTCCTTTTGCCAGACGCTGGGCAGTAACATCGGGACGGAATCTTAATTTGCGGACTGCTTCGTCTACTTTTTTTCGGTTATCCTCGGTAACGGTGGGAACCTTATTTATTACCCTAGAAACTGTAGTGATAGATACGCCGGCAAGCTTTGCCACATCTTCTATGCGATTTCTTTTCTCTGCCATAAAATTCTATCTTAAGGAGATGTAACTGAGTCTCCTGTAGCAATCTTATCTTTTGAATATTTTATATCGGCCGCGGAAATATCCTTGCGCGTCTGTATTACTTCTACTGTCGCAACATGTTGATTATTGCGGAAAATCCTGAATATATCACCTATTTTTACGTTTTGGTTCTCTCCAATATCAATAATTACGAAGTTTTGATTTTCGTTTATTGATAAAATCTTGCCCATTTCTTTTGCTTTTGTCTGGATGCTTTGTGTTGCCTGTTGGCCTCCGGCTTTTACCACGATAGTAGGGAGCTCAACGGATTCGGATTGCCTAGCTTCGCCAGATAAGCCAGCGCCTAAAGAAGATTCCAGGTCTTTCTTTATTTCTAAAAGCTCTCTCATGCGGGTAGAAAGTATATCCTCCGTTGTTGATATTCGTTCAGCAAGGTTATCTTTTTCATTTTCTAAATTCTTTAATCCTTTTTCTAAAGAAAGCTTCGCAGAAGAAAGTTCTTTAACCTGCTTTCGTAAAGATATATTTTCTTTTCTTATTTTATCAATCTGCTCTATTATGCTTGCCTTATCTGACTTTTCTCTCACTAATTCCCTGGAAAGGCTGGAAACCATCTGCTGATTATAATCCAATTGCCTATCCAATTCTTCCTTTGACTGTTTCAGAGAACCCAATTCTAGCTCGGTATCTGATTTTTCTTTTTTGGCCTCTTTTAATTTAATCAAATTATCTTTTAAAACTTTATCTAACTCTTGCAGGCGTATTTCTAAAGCCGTCTTTTCTTCCAACACCCCCGCCCAGTATTCATCTTTAATTCCTGTTTTCCCCGTAGGAGCGAATGGTTGCTCAAGAACAACTGGCTTAGTTTTAATCTGCTCTATTAATTCTTCTTTTTCTTTTTTAGCCAATTCGTATTTTTTCTTCCAGTCGTCACGCTCAGAAGCAATCTTTCCTATCTCGCTTTGGATGGAACCAAGTTTATCCTGTAGCAATCTTCTATCTTGATCAATCTGCGCTAGCTGAGATTGAAGGCCGGAATTTTTCTCCGTTAGAACCCTCTCCATTTCTTTAGATCTATTGAGGATTTGCTGCTTACCGCTATTACTGTTGTAGGCAAACACAAGGCTTAATAAAAATAAGAGAGCTAAAGCTATGACAATAAGCTTTGACCCTTTTTCCATTTATCCTCCCTTTTTATAATGATAACCGCTTAAAGACCAAGCATTAGCTTGAGTCAACACTTAACTCTTTGTATACCACATAGTTTTAGTCAATTCAAGAGAAATTTATCAAAATAAAGTTTTTTTATTAAGATTGGGCAAAAATTTGTCTGACCACCAGGCTTGCCGCACCTAGCGCGACAGAATTTTCCTTGAGCTTCGAAGGAATAATCTTTAAGTTGCCAGACATTTCTTCGAATGCCCAATCTGAAACTGTCTGCTTTATTGTATCTAGAAACACGCTGCCGGCCTCTTCGATGCCTCCGCCGATTATCACCACTTCGGGATTAAGGAGATTGACTAAATAGGAGATTTTTATTCCCAATCGCTTACCGGCCTGTTTAATTAAATCCAAAGCCAAGGCGTCATTTTCCTTCGCCGCTTGAAATATATCCTGAAGCCTTATATTATTAACGTCTTTAGAAGCTAGCTCTAGAATCTTACTTTCTACTATTGTATTATTGCGCGCGGATAATCTTCTCTTCGCCTCATCTACCAAACCTAAATCCGCATCCCAACGTTTTAAGAAACAGGGGCTGGCAAATTGGCAATTGAATAGCCCATTCTCCTTGTTATTGTCAATGGAAACCTCTCCTGCCCCTCCGGAAAATCCGCGGTATATTTGTCTATTTATCATAATGCCGCAGCCCACCCCGGAAAACATGTAGATTACATTCTCGATCTCCGGCTCGAGGCTAAGCCATTGCTCTGCGAAGCAGGCAACCGTAGCATCATTTTCAACCATGCAAGGAATATTAAATTCCTTCTCGATGATTTCCTTTAAAGGCAAATACATCGACGTATAGACACATCCTTTATTGCTCACTTTCTCTGGCCAGCGTATAGTGCCGCCTTTATGGTTTACTATCCCGGCTATGCCAATCCCCACGCCTCGTATTCTAGAAGAATCACCAGCACCTCTATCAAGGAGTTCCTTAATTATTTCCATAACAGAATCGACTAGCTCTTTAACCGGAACATCGGCGCGGTCTCTTTTTGTTTTATAAACTATATTGCCGCTTAAATCGGTAAGAACTCCGACCAAACTTGAAAGGTTTAAGCCTACGCCTATAGCAAGGTGTGCTTTGGAATTTAGATCTAACAGCACCGGCCTTCTACCTCCGGCGGATACATCCAACTCTTTTTCAAAAACCAACCTTGTTTTTAAGAAATTATCAACGTAGTTTGAGACAGTTACCACATTCAATCCCGCCAAGGAAGAAATATCCGTTTTGCTTATTGGGCCGGATCGCCTGATAGCCTCTAAGATCGCCAAATTCTTTCTTTCTCTTTCGCTAAGAGTTTCGCCCCTGATACCTAGAGGTCTCATAAAATTATCCATTCCTTTTCATCCGTGGCTTTCAAAAAATAAATTATAATTAAAAAACCCTTCTATAGAACAACCTAAGAATATGCTGTGTGTCAACTGTCTGCAAAGATCCTCCAAAAGGATCGTAGCTAGTGAAATTAATGGGCGTTATGCCGCCCACGCCGTACTGCAGGGCCACATGGCCATTTTTATCTATCATATAATGCAGTTCCGTAAAAAAGTTATGATGTTTTGTATATTCAACATTATTATTAGTGGCCATTTCGTAAATGTCATTCCAGAAAGATAAGGTATATTTAAAATACAAACCTAATTTCTCCGTAGGAAGATAAGACAATTCTAAACCAAAATGATTCATATTGTCATCTATCGGCCCGGCGTGCTCAAATACATTTCTTGTGCCACTTAAGAATATTTCAAAATCTTTTCTTGGTCTTAAACTTAAACCTATTTTATAAATATTATAATAGGGGTAAGGCGGCACCGGAAAGAAACCCTGGCTATAAAGGAAAGGATAGATCGTACGGAAAATCTTACCCGCCTCCTCAAAAGTTGTCATTTCTTCGTAGGTCGTCAAGGACGAACCGTTAAAAGCCGCTCGAGGAAAATTATCTGTGCCTACAGTTATATCATTTGTTCGTTCAAAAATTCCGTATACTCCAAACCAATCGTTTGGAGTATACTCTAATCCTAAAGATCCGGTCTTTAAACTAGGATCTTCTCCATCGGGTATGACGGTATTGTTATAGAATGTGTCTGACTCGGGCTCAGTTACAAAAGGATCCTTGCCGCCTTTTGTCTTGGGTAAATCATGATTAAGAAAAAGTGCCTTGGTTTTCCATTGCGGGTTAATTTCGTAGTCCCATTCCGTCCTTGCTACTGTCTCGATATATTTTCCTTCGTTGGAACGAACATTGCGTATATCTCCTAATCCTTGCAAACGATTGTCTAATAGACTTACTTCTGTGCGTAGGCCGATAACTTTTCTTCCCGCATCAATACCATCGCCGATTCTAAAAGGTTCTATGTCATCATAGGACAGGGATGGATTATAAAATTTTGAAAACTGCATTGGTTTTCGAAAATGAATATGCCTTGACCAAAATGTATCGTCCCGTGTCTCGCGGAAATTAGAAAGGGATGGATCGAAACTACTATCCATTCTAACCAGCAACAGACGGCTTTTGAAAAATACATCTTCTCTTTCTGGTTTAATCTGCTCATATTTTAAGTCGACTAAATTTTCTCTGGGCGAACTAGCAACTAAAGATAGGTAGTATGCATTGCCTCTTTTGCGGGTTTTGTAGCTTGAACTTGAATCTTGATCACTGAAAGAACCCGCGACCTCGGTAGCCAATTTAAGATTGGTGGTAGGCGCATAACTTGTGTCTGCACCGAATGCATTATTTACTGCATCAAAAGAATTTTCATTAATACCGCTATGGAATGTATAAGTTCCGCCGATTCTTAGATTATCGGCAATTAAGTGCTTCAGTCTTGTAGCCAGGGCATAGGTATCAAAACTTTCATAATCCTGCCAAAGCTCTTTAGGAGAAGCGATCGTCGCAGATAAATCCGTACGATCGGTAGGAAGCCAATTAACGGAAAAACCTCTTAAAGAGGTAAGTCTAGTTCCATCGCTATCTTTAGTAAAAAAAGCTAATGTATCGTCCCATTCCCCTTTAGTGAAATCTTCGGGGGTGGTTCCAGTGTTTACGTTTCCCGGTTTCCATCTCGCCAGCCAGGGGCTTTCTTCCCACCAAATATGATGGTTTGATAATCCTATAGGATCGTCAGTGGTCAATGCCTGGTTTTCATAGGCTACCGGGAAGAATCTGAATTTAAATTCTTCACTTGGAACGTAATCAAGCCAAAATTCCCGTAAAGGCCAAAGTTCTCTATGAATTTCTTGAGAGGGAATAACAAAAGTATTACCCCATAGACTTCTAATACTTGCCACATCTGTTTCGCCACCAAGTACTTTCATCTCTGGCAAATTAAAAGAATCTCCTTTGGTTGAAGTATAAACCGTTTGGTTAACTGTATAACCTGTATTGGACCAATACAACAATTGCACCTCTGCCGCGTCTCCGGTTGCCCCTGTAACGCTAAATTTATCAGACTTACCGATAAAACTCCAGGGATCCATGGTAATATTTGAATAAAAGCTTAACGAGTCATCTAATTTTCCTTCGGCATTAACTCTTACCCTGTCGTAAATAGAAGGGTCATAGGTATTGTATTTGTTATTCATTGCATTATCAGAAAGTATGCGCCAGTTCTTTTCGTTTAAATCGGCGTTAGCGCGCTTCCAATATGTATCATGCGAAGTAAACCCTAAGCTTGCAACCACTTCGCCGGTGACCTTAACCGAGGAGACTTCTTCAATCTTAAGCTTTTCTTCTTTAATCCTACCCACCAAGCTTTTTTCCTCTTTTGCTACTTCCAGAACCTGATTATCCTCTATTTTTTTCTGCGTATCAAGGAGGGCTTTGTTTATTTCCAGGTCTCTATTAATACTTTGTTCAATATTTTCTCTTCTAGAAGGTAAAACCTTCGGATCGAACACCTTTGTTGCGGAAACACCTTGAGATTCAAACTCGCTAATAAATGTTTTTGCTTCTGTATTATTAGGATTCAGGATTAAGGCTTTTTTATACTCGTGGAGGGCGGAAGAATAATCTCCTTTTTGATAATATCGGCGGGCCAAATCGCACAAGAAATCTTCTACCGAAGCTTCTGCACAAAAAGGAATAAATATAAAAATTATAAAAACAAAAAAAATTATAACTCTTTGCATTAAATAATATTATAACAAAAAATAATTAACATTGTCACTATTTTTTTTAATTTTTTATTAGGCCCACTGGCTCTAAAAAATAAAAAAGGACAACAAATCTTATAAAAATTGTTTGTTGTCCTTTTATTCTACTTTGCATAAGAAGTAGCGATAATGGTAAATGCTTCGTAGAATATTCCTGCCTGCCGGCAGGCAGGGAAGCCTACACCATAGTCTTCTATTAGTAAGGCGAAGGAGAATAAATTTAAGTTTTATTCGTAAATTATATCGTCAAGATAAAACGTGCAGCCTTCCGGGTTAACATCAAGGTTTGTCGCCCAGCAAAAACCGCCGCTTATATAGGAAAGATCTTTACCACCTAAGTCAATAGTATATTCTTTCCAATCTTTTGTTAGAATCACAGGGCCGATTCCGGCGGCATCCGAATCTGGATAATCTCCGCCGATACCGCCCATTTTGAATTCTTCGATTCTTTCTCCGCCTTTTTCACCTCTTGCCCAGAATGTAAGTTTTGTCGCGCCGGTCAAATCAAAACCGCCCTTAGATTTTCCCCAGTTACTCGCGGGATTCTGCCAATAGAGACCGGCCCAACGATTTCCTCCGGAAGCAGCATTAGAATACGTTATCTTGATACAAGTTTTTCCGGAACGAGGATTCTCTGTAATAACATCGCTAAAAGTTATATCCGCCGTATCTCCCATCCATCCCGACGGAATAAAATGATTGTCGATAGCGCCCTTGTTAGTATAGACCGAGAATTGTTTAAATGCCCCGGCAATTGCGACCGATGTTTTATTTGTAGACTCTACTGCGTTCGTGACTGCCTCGCCTGTTTTTTCTTCGGCGTATTTACCGCAGCCAATAACGGAGAAAATCAACACCGCGCACAAAGCTAAAATGATTCTTGTTTTCATTACTTTTCAACCCTCCTTATTCAGGGAAGATTCTTATTGCATCTCTGCCATTTTTTCTTTGGCAGCATCTACTGGTTTCCAAAACCAACCTTTAGAATCCCAACACTGCGCAAGGAAATAATCGTTTATCAAACTATTGAATGCTTCCTTAGCCTCTGAAATTTTTCCCGCTTTACGCAGCATCTCTCCCTTTATAAATAAACATGTACCCACATCATTCAATGCCCAATGTTGAAATACGTTCTTTTTTTCTTCCTCTTTTGTTTCTCCCCAGGCATATTCAGTTAAAGAAGCCTGCATGGTTTTTGCTTTATCTTTGTAAAGGTCAATGCATTTATTAGTATAGGCTAAGCCCGCCTCTAAATCATTCTGATTAAACGCTGCCCAGGCCTTAGTTGTCAAAGTCTCTGAGCGGAAATCGCCGTAATCATAAGATTTTCCAGTCTCGATTTCTTTAAGCCTATCTTTTGCGGCTTCTGATGGTTTCCAAAACCATCCTTTGGTATCCCAAGCTTGCGCAAAAGAATATTCGTTGATAAGTTTATTGTAGGCTTCTTTTGCCTCTTCTAGCATATCGGCCTTACGATAGGCCTCGCCCTGAATAAATAGGCAGGTTCCCACATCATTTAGCGCCCAGAAGTTAAAAACATCCTGGTTCTTGCCACCGTCGGCTTCACCCTTAGGATACTCAGTCAAAGACGCCTGCATCTTTTTAGCCTCTTCACCGTATAGCTCTATGCATTTATTGGTATAGGCTAAAACAGCTTCCACGTCGCCTTTTTCTAATACTCCCCAGGCTTTAGTAGTGATGGTCACGGATTTAAAATCGCCGAAATCATACTCAACAGAAAATGCTAAAGGCACCAAGCAAGCCATCAATACCATCGCCAATACTATTGAAATTAATTTTTTCATTTTGCCATTCCTCCTTCCACTAAATTTTGAATTGTTTCTCTATTATTTTATTAACTCTTAAAAAAGTCAACAAAAATTTTTTGCTACCGAATCACTGGTAACCACCTCCTTTAAAAGCACTATCATATCCAAGATGAAACTTATTTATTGTTTCCATAATTTTTGATAGGTAAAATAAGCCTTTCGCAGTACTCTCAGGAATGGGCTGTTTGCCCCATCTCCCTGGCCGCAAATCCCCAGCCACTCTTCATACATAAAACCTTCGGGAAACGGCCCTGTAAATAATCCTTCTGAATCATGAAGGTACGGTTCATAGGCTTTCCACCATTCATCAAGCCATTCAAATATTACTCCGCCTAAGGCATTGCCCGCTCCTTCTCCGCCAATCATATTGTATTCTATATCTTCCCAACAGCCTGAATGGTAATCTGCCTGAGATTGCTCTGCCTCTTCTGTGTGGCCATTCTTTAAATAAGCAGGGCAGCCGTATTCGGTAATATACGCGGGTTTTCCTGTGGCATCGAATACCTGTTCCCAGAAAGAACCGAATCCGTAATCGCCTCTATATGCATTTGCCCCAAAAATATCTACATCAGGGCAATTCTTGGTGTATATATCCAAATAAAGAATATCACCGTTAGCGATAGACACCGGATGCTCTTTATCCAAACTCTTGATTAATTTTGCCGCTTCGTTTACAAATTTGTAAAATGCTTCGGGATTCTTATCGGCATTACAAGCCACGCCATAATTATTCTCATTGCCTAAAACCCACATCAGGATAAACGGCTCATCTTTAAATTCCAAAACCATTTTTTTGACCGCATCGAGCATGTTTTTCTGATGCTCCGGGTTGGCGTAATCAGTGCCTTCATACCAGCTCGCGCCAGAACCCAGCGCATATTTTCCTAAGAAATCGCCCATAATAACCTTTATGCCATAATTATTGTAAAGATCACGCAGTAATTCTTTGCTTATCTGGAAAGGCTGATGATAAAGCCTAATGGTATTTATTCCCATATCTTTCATGAGCTGGAAATCCCCGACTATTGGCTCATCTATATCCCGTCGATTATTCCTATTTTTATCTACCCAGGAATCATAAGGACCATCTATCTTACCATTCTGGTTAATATCTTGTTCCATCCAATTCGTAAGCGTTCCTTCATCTGGGCTTTCTCCTATTCTTGTAGGTGTATAAGTTATAGCTTTAATAATGTAAGGTTGGCCGTCTACCAAAAGCTGCCAATGATTATTTTTATACTGTACCAATTTAACTTTACCGTCGCCCAGAAATCTTTTGACTCTTTTATCTTGAGGTTGTTTTTTGACAGCGCAAAAACGATCTTTTATTTTATCTATTATACAGATTTTTCTTAAAGTGCCTGGGTTGGTACTAATTTCATCGTTTCGAATGTCATTGTCAAAACCATTCTTGATTGTTATCTTTGCGTCTTCAAGCCGTAAACATAATTCGGGGTGCCTGCGGATAAGAAATCTTATCTTCGCCAAAGCAGCCAGTCCGGGATACCACGGTGTATTCCAATAAGTCTTAGCTACAACGCTAGGAAAATGCACCACTAACGCATAATAAGCTTTTATAGCATGATTAATATAGCCGGCCCTCTCTAGTGCCTGTCCAATATAAAAAAGCTTTACTCCCGGCGGCTCGGTAGCAATATTCCATTTATAAAAATTAGCTTCCATATCATCGCTATAAATAAAATCCCATTGGTTTCCTTCAAGCCTGCCTTCTTTCTTAGCCTTTAGGTAATTGGGGTCTTTTAAAACCGCGCTGGAATTAGGATATATACCCTCTCCTGCAGCTTCAATCAAACCCTTTTGATCTTCAACCTTGTATTTATAGTCTTTGGTCCCGACGCCGGTAAAGTTACCATATTTTTTATAATTAATTACGTCTTCCGTCCCAACATCCTGAAGAACAAGCTTGGTTATTATTCTCGGTTTTTTATCGGCTTCGGCCTTTTGCCTCTCCCGGTCTATCGTCTTCTCCAATTTATCGATACTGGCTTTGCTTTTCTCCGCTACCGACCAGAACCAACCGCGCGGGTCCCAGGCTTGAGCAAATTTATATTTATCCATAATGAGTCTAAAGATTTTCTTTGCCTCTTCGAATTCTCCCTGGCGCATAAATGATTCTGCCTGAATAAAATAGCAAGTCCCCACATCATTTAAGATTTGGTATGCACCAACTTTCTCCTGGGCGGGCAACCCAGAAAGCGAAGCTTCTTGCTTGTCAGCCTCGGACTTATATTTTTCTATGCACTCATTGGTATATTTAAAAACATCTTCCCACTGGCGCTTGCCCAGCACCTCCCACGCCTTAGCTACATAGTCCTGCGATAGGAGCTGCTCCTGCGAGAAAGCAGCGTTACTACAAAATAAATACACGCACCAACACAATAAGGATATTAAATAACGCGTTGGTCTTTGTTTATATAGCGTACGTTTTATCATATCTTATCCTAGTCCCGTCTTTCTTGTTTTCGCCTTTCTTCTTCTACTCGTCTTTCTTCGTTTTGTCGCCTCTCTTCTCTTCGCCTTTCGACCCGGACACGAATATCGCAGGCCTTAGCTTCTGTGATATCAAAAGTCATCATAATGAAAATAGCGGCTAAAGAGGTCGCAATTGGGATGCCGATATCGAACAGCCGCATATTCAATAAAGTTTGAGGTGTTTGGCTAAGGCCCAATGCAACATTGAATCCGCTTACATTCAGAAGAATTCCGGAAATAAACGATGAGGCCGCTACTCCTATTTTTACCATCCACCAGTAAATAGCGCCAAACATACCTTCTCTGCGCGTATCGGTTGTGAGTTCATCAAGGTCGCAGACATCGGCTACCATGGAGCTGACTAAGGTAAAGAGCGACCCAAGACCAAAAGCAATAAAGGGCGCAGCCAACAGCAACAGGTATGGGTGTTGAGGGTTATACCCAAGCCATTTCAAAGCATAACCAATGATCGAAAGCGGAATAGTAATAAAAAATGTGTTTCTCTTCCCAAGCTTTCTGGACAGCACTGTGGTTAAGTAAATAGCGCCCATAGTGCAAATAGCAGAGAACGTTCCGTAGATGCCAAGCAAAAAGCCGCCTCTTGCATAAGCTTGATCAAGAATAGGAGAATTCCCGAAGACATAAAAGAAAACAACGTAGATGGTAAAAGCTGACGCGCACATGAATCCGCCAAAGATTAGTAAAGTGAACAGGCACAGCTTAACAAAAGGCTTACATTTAAGAGTGATCAAACCCCCAGCAAAGAAGTTTTTCATCACATTCCAAGGACCCTTAACATCAGGCTTTGGCAAGGTGTGGAAATGTTCTTTATTAAAGATAGCCGGCATGATTCCGCATGCAATGATAACAGTACCGATGATGATGGCAAGAACTCTTCCGCCATAAACTATATCCGGAAACCACGCCCGGTTATGCATAATGGCCCAGCACCAAGGAGCGATGAGCCAGGGCAATTGGCCGACAACATTGCTCGCCCCCTGCAGGCGTGTGCGCTCATGATAATCAGGCGTCATTTCATACCCGAGGGCGATCCAAGGAATTGAAAAACAGGTAAATCCGATGAAATAAAGTGCCTGAAATATCCCGAAATACCAGATATAGAAACTTTCGCTATGCCCCTTATGTAGTTGATACATCAATGCGTAACAAATACCGCCGGTAATCGCGCCAAAGAATATAAGCGGCCTGCGGCGTCCCCAGCGGGTCCGCAGATTATCAGAAAAGTAGCCAGTTATGGGATCTGATACGGCATCGATAATACGAGGAAGGGCACCCACCAAGCCGACTAAAGCAGGATTTACGCCTAATCCTAGGTTTAGAACAATGACCATCTGCCCAATAAAAGCAGCCTGAGCAGTATTCGCAAATGCCCCTATGCTATATATGGCTTTTTGAAAAACTGGGATACGGTCTTTGCTAGCTACAACATGGTGTTTTGGCTGACCGGTTGGTTTTTCCACTAATCTACCCCCTATCTTTTAGACACAATCCTGATATTTAAAGTTCCATTGTAACAAATATATTTCGCGTAAGCAAGATTAAACAATCTTTTCATCCGAATACCGTTTGGGACGCTACTCCCTTGACAATATACTTCTGCATAAACAAATACACGATGATTATAGGCAGGGCTGTTATGGTAAGCCCTGCCATCAAAAGCGGGTAATTAGTCAGGAATTCTCCCCTAAACATCATTAGCGCCCTCTGAAGGGGCATCAGGTTTTTGGAATCAAATATTATCAAAGCCAACACATATTCATTCCAGACATTAAGAGCATTAAAAACTATTACCACCGCAAGCGCCGGCTTGGCAAAAGGCAAAGCCACGTGCCGCCATATACCCAGCTTTGAGCAGCCGTCGATACGCGCAGCATCTTCAAGTTCTCTTGGCATCTTATCAAAAAAGGTCTTAAGCAAAAATATGCTCATAGAAAGCCCAACGCTGATCATACAAAGGATATAACCCAACGGCGTATTGCGCAGATGTAATTTATTCAATAGGATAAATAAAGCCACGAAGCTACCTGGGATAGGAATCATCATTGCCGCTATAAAAACGGTAAAGATGATGTTTCTACCGGGAAACTTAAGGCGCGAAAACGCATAAGCCGCCATCGAGGAGATAACCACTATCCCGAATACCACGCTAATGGTGTAAAAAACGCTGTTTAAAAAATAGCGGCCGAAATCACTCTTACTGACCGCAAGATAATAATTTTCAAAATGGAATTGCCTGGGTATAAGCGAGATATCGCTAAAAATAGTCGCTTGTGTTTTAAAACTTGAAGCAACCATCCATAATAAAGGATAAAGACAGAGCAACACCATGCTCAAAAGGAATAAATGAACCAAGAAATTTATCGCAACCTTTTTTGTCTGGTAATAAATTGAGCTTTTCACCCCGCTCTTCCTCCCGTATTATATTATGCCCCTAACCCTTCCATATATTTTTCAGGAAGGGCGGGGTTCATCCAGCCCTTCCTTATTAGGGCTGGGCTCATGCCTCGCGGTACCTCTTGGACAATCTATACTGGATAAAAGAAATCGCCACCAAAATCGCTCCGAAACTGATACCTTGAGCGCAGGCATAGCCAAAGCGCGATGAATCACGCATGACCGCCAATATTCTTAGGACCGGTACTGAGGTATGCCCGGCAAACTCTCCGCCCACTAACCCCAAGATCAATGCGAATGCCTGCATTGTCCCTAAGATGGTAAGTATCGCCACCACCACAATCACCGGAACCATCAAAGGGATAATGATCTTCTTAAAATAATCCCAGGCGCTGGCGCCATCCACGCGCGCTGCCTCATAAAGTTCTTTAGGTATTGTCTGCAAGCCGGCAAGAAAAATCAGAAACCCCCAACCAAACCCTTTCCAGCTATGCACCAGGGCAACCGTGGTCAGGGCGGTCTTGGGATCGGATAACCAATTATGCACCAATTGCGGCAGGCCGACTGAAACTAGCATCCGGTTGATTATGTTAGCACCGTCAACGTCACTGATAATGAACCTCCATGCCATGCCTACTACTATTTCCGATAATACCGGGGGGATAAAAAAGATCGCCCGGTAAAAATTCTTCATTTTTATTTCGCGGTCGCAGGCCAAAGCTAACAAAAAAGCCACGGCATTCTGAAAAGTGAGGGCAATCAAGGTGATGTAACCGGCGTTCCGCATCGCCTGCCACCAGCTGGGATCTTGAATGACAATCTCCTTAAAATTCTGGAACCAGATAAAAGTCTTGGTGGGCAATATTCCATCCCAATCAAACATACTCAACTGGAATACCCATAAAAATGGTATGATATAAAATATGGCGAAGATAATGACTGCGGGCAGGATGAAAAAGTAATTTTCCAGGGTTGATTTAATTCTCATAAATAGTACCTATGGTTTCTTGCGCGCCAGTTCGCGCTCTTTTATCTTCTGCACCTCGATGGCAACCTGTTGGGGTGTTTTTTCGCCTATTATAATTGATTGTATGCCTTTATCCAATGTCTCGGTAACTATGGGAAATTCGGAAATCCCCCAAATGTTAGGATGGGTGGTATAATCCATATCATCTGCAAACTGCGCTAAAATTGGAGGAATACCTGTAAGCGCATCTTTGTTTGCAGGAAGATTGTTGGTTTTATTTGCCAGGAAAACCTGCTGATCCTTATCGCTCAGCCATTTTAAAAATTCAATGGCAATTTCTTTATTGGCGGAACGGTCATTAATCAACAATGAAGAACCAGCCCCTCCCCAGACCACCATAGGAAAACTATCAGAAGCTGCTGGGGGAAGCATTACCCCATACTCCAAATCAGGATTCATCCCCTTGTATACATTTACGCACCATGACCCGTTAAAGGCAAAGGCGCATTTTTCATTGGCGAACAATTGCTCGGCGGTTTTATTAATCATAGTGATTACGCCAGTAACCAATGCCTTGTTGTCACGCATTTGGGCAAACAAATCAAAGACCTTAATCCAGTCAGGGTCGGTATATGGGATTAGTCCCTTAATCGTATCCAAAACTTTTTTCTCTCCCATAATGTTAAAGGCATAATTGGAAGCAAAACAATCAATCATCCAGATCTCGCTCCAGCCGGAAACTAAACCCGGGATATTGGCAGCCCTTAGCTTCTCTATAGCCGCCAGGAATTCTTCCCAAGTAGCCGGCGGCACATCAGGATTCAAGCCTGCCTTTTTAAATAGTTTCTTATTATAGAGCATCTCAATAGTCATTACGTCAATGGGTATTCCGTAAAACCCCGCTTCCACCCCGTAGGTATTATCGGGTTTAAATTCGTTTACCTCCAATGCCTTAGTAAAGAATTCTTTCTTCCATCGACCGTTATCGGATTCTAAATAAGGAGTAAGGTTGGCTACGTGTCCGCTCTTAATAAAAGAAGCAAAATCTTTTTTTTCGCTTAAAATACCGAAGATATCAGGAAGGTTTTTGCCTTGTGCTGCGGCACGCACCTTCTGGGAATACTGCTCGGAAGGGGCGTATAATTCGAAATTGACTTTTATGCCAGTTTTTTGTTCGTATTGTTTGGCAAGCTCCTGGAAGGACTCGTCTCTGTCGGTCATCCAGTGCCAGACAGTGATTACTTTTTTCTTGTCTTGAGCTGCCTTGCAGCAACCAAAACAAAACAAAAAACAGAAAATTAATCCCAATAAAAACAATCTTTTCATCTACCCCTCTGTAAATTTGACAACTATCTCCTGGCTAAAAGAAAGAACCTATCTTTGCCTGATCTCGACAATTTTTTTATTTGGTTAACGCGGATTGTCGATGCTGCCTGCCTCGTTCACGAATCGATACGGATTTTTGTTATGGACTAGGCATCCATCAGTGAAATAATTGCGAGTTTTACTCACCTCCAAGTTGTAAACATCTACTGGAGAATTATCAGTAATTATACTGATAATCTTAGTGGGCGTCAACTTATTATTCTTTAAAATTGAAATTTTATCGCCAACTTCAAGGCTTCCTACTTTACTCCGCTTTTAAACCCCGGCTCGGTAAATAAATTCGCCGCATAACAAAAAAGAGGCTGTCCCTAAAATCAAAGAGCCTATTGCCAGAACTTTCAAGAAAGCGTTTGCTTGCAATATTAAAATCCCCCTTTGCTTGGAATTCTATTTTAT
>Ga0194125_10001317_pt1 | contig 42149 bp, 46 predicted proteins | sample TA2KigC250mmetaG_FD_148626 | JGI IMG/M metagenome (GOLD analysis project Ga0194125, IMG submission 148626) | Freshwater microbial communities from Lake Tanganyika, Tanzania - TA2015034 Kigoma Deep Cast 250m | ecosystem: Environmental > Aquatic > Freshwater > Lake | place: Tanzania: Lake...
GGTAATGGTCAGATAACTGCTGTCACCAATAAAGGAGATGGCACTTACACCGCCACCTATACTGCTGGCACCACGGCTGGCACTGTTACCGTTACTGCGACGACTTCGAATGGAAAAACAGGCACAGTGAATATCACTCTAATAGCACCAGCCTCGCTTGATGTTAGCGCCTCTCTTATTAGCTTGCCTGCTGATGGCACTTCCACCTCCGTCATTACAGCTTCTGTGACTGGAACTGATGGTAAGTCCTTCAAAACAGACACGGTGACGATGACGATAACTCCAGCAGGTAATGGTCAGATAACTACTGTCACCAATAAAGGAGATGGCACTTACACTGCCACTTACACTGCTGGCGCCACGGCTGGCACTGTGACTATTACTGCGAAGACTTCCAATAATATATCAGACAAAGTGGATATCACTCTAAAACCTTCATTTGTCGAATTCACATTGTCTCTAAGCAAAGGTATCAACATGCTTTCAGTTCCGCTGGATACGACTGCTGTCGAGACGCCAATTAAAAAAGTAAGTGATTTGGTCGCTGTTTTGGGTAAGGATGATGTGTCACTTATTATAAGCTATAATGTGGAAACGCAGAAGTTTCAGAGCTTCATACCAGGCAGCACTCCTTATGATGCTCCAACGAATGTGAATATAGGCCCTTCTACTGGGCTTATTGTGAGCATGAAGAACCCAAAAGAAATTACCTTCAGGGGAAATGGTTGGCAACCTGGCGCGGTGGAGTTGAACAAAGGCATTAACTTGATTTCCATTCCATTGAATGACCCTGCTCTTACGCGAGTAAGCGACCTGGCAAAGGTTCTCGGCGATAAGGTGTCATTGATTATTAGTTACAATACCGTGCAAGGGAAATTTCAAAGCTTTACTTCGACAACGGCAGCCGGGACTCCTGCTGATGTTCCCATTGAGGGTGGTAAGAGTTTGATTGTGTCAATGAAGGATGCTGGTAGCTTTAAGGTCGCTGGCGAGCCCTGGGAGACTCAACCTCAGCTTGCTCCTTTGAGAGAGCAAGTATTGATGCTTGACCAAACAATTAGTCCAATTCTTGAGCTAAATGGAGCAGTGGCAGTTAATGGCCTATCTGTAACAGCGCGTAATCTTTCCTCCGGCGCTGTTATGACCGATACCACGGGTTTAACTGCTGGCGATGGACGATTCTCAATTACCTTTGTGGATTTTGTCACTAATCAATCAGCCAAGGTGGGAGATGTTCTTGAAGTCAGCTTTAGCGACCCCAATGGTAAATTCGGAGTTGATTCAATTCGTTACACTGTAAATGAAAGCGATATCCAGTTGGGACGGATAGCTTTAGGTGATTTAGTCGCTTATCCTATCCCCAGCCATACTGAATTACTGCAAAACTGGCCAAATCCGTTTAACCCTGAAACTTGGATTCCATTCAAGCTGAAGGAAGCGTCTGATGTAGCCATTACTATCTACGATATAAATGGACGCACCGTTCGGACACTTGAATTAGGGCAAGTTCCCGCTGGAATCTACCAGACAAAATCGAAGGCTGCTTATTGGGATGGCACCAATGACGTAGGTGAGCATGTTGCAAGTGGAATTTACTTCTATCGTCTCCAAACTGATAATTTCTCCGCATTGCGTAAAATGGCCATCCTGAAGTAGCAAGTGTCTTCTAAAAGAAAAGCTGTTAAGCGGATTTTCACGTTCCACTTAGCAGCTTTTTTTATGGAAGTAATAAGATGTTGAAGAAGCTTAATGCAAAGTTAAGGTGATATAAATGGCAAGTCAAGCTGTACTAAAAGAGGAAACTTTAGACTTACAAATTCCTATTATAAACCTGCTTACGGATAAATTTATCGAATTACATGGTGACCGTACACAGGGGGATGATAAGTCTATATTCGGAGGTTTGGCCTGGATTGAAGGCAAAAAACTTATTTTAATATCGCATTGCGCTCTAACAGAACATAACTCAGAGAGAATAGAAAAGCAAACCGGCTTTCGGAAAATTACCAGATTATTAAATATTGCTAAACAATTGAAACGCCCTGTACTTATAATGGAATCCGAGACTCAATGCACTGCTCAACCAGAAGGGATATTGAAATTCAATTTGATTGACGCTATCATCCAGAATGTGAGAATAATGTCGTATCTCCCAGTACCTATTATAGGAGTAATATCTGGAAATCCAACACTAATTGATAGTATCGCTCTTGCGCTTGCAGATTGCATCATAGCCCCCCACAGTTTTGAAGTTCTAATACGGGAGATTCTAAATGTTGAGCCAAAAACTGAGGACGGGTTTATTAGCGTAAACCACGTTGTGCCCCCGTTAAAAAACCTGGACGGGGCTTCAAACCCCGTCCAGGTTATAGATTTCAAACCCCACCGCAGGCGTGGCTTCCTTATAATTCCTGCGCTAAGACAAGCATTACCTTCCAAAATTGATGAACTTATGTTTATCCCTGCTAATGATTTAATTTCTCGAAGAATAGATAGAATTCAGCGATTATCATATCTATCCTAATTCGACAATGTCACATTCAATTGTAGACTATCCTGGTTTCCTGCGAATGGTATTGATTTGTGGTCAACTTAGAAAGCTGGGCTACGATTACATTCTCATCCCTTCAGCAAGCTCAAGGCAGGCTCTAATGTGACATTGGCAAGCTAACCCACCTATGCTTTCTCCAGGAGTAGATTCCCCTTGATAACCATAATAATTTTGAAAGCATTGCACACGAGTTCTAAATCTCATCTACCACATTTCTTTTTTGGTAAAATCCCTAATAAAAATCTTGCTTCCTCTTCTTATTTATGTTACACTTTAATACTTCGTGATAATTTTTTACACGTATAGCAATCTTCTATATGCACTACGGAATAATTTATTGGAGGCTTACTAAGAATGTCAAAAATACGAATAGCCATTGTGGGGGTTGGAAATTGTGCTTCTGCGCTGATTCAAGGAACTTACTTTTATAAGGACGCAAAGGAAGATGAATTTGTACCCGGACTTATGCATGTGAGATTAGGTGGATACCATGTGGGAGATGTAGAATGTGTAGCGGCATTTGATGTTGATGAAAATAAAGTGGGGCATGAACTTTCTGAAGCTTTACTTACACCTCCTAATAATACTATTCAGTTTGCAAAAGTTCCTAAAACTAATGTCATAGTTCAGCGCGGTCAAACCTTTGATGGTTTGGGGAAATACTACAAAGAGGTGATAAAAGAATCTGACCAACCGCCTGTGGATGTGGCGCAAGTTCTTATGGATAACGATGTAGATGTATTGATTAATTATCTTCCCGTGGGAAGTGATGAGGCTGTCAAATGGTACGCTATGCAGGCAATTGAGGCGGGTTGCGGAATGGTAAATTGTATGCCTGTTTTTATTGCCAAAAATAAAGCGTGGCAGGATAAATTTGAGGCCGCCGGGTTACCAATTATTGGCGATGATATCAAGTCACAGGTCGGTGCAACGATAACACATAGGGTACTAACAAAGTTATTCAATGATAGAGGGGTCAGATTGGATAATACATATCAGCTCAATGTCGGCGGCAATATGGATTTTAAAAATATGCTGGAGCATGAGAGACTTGTATCGAAAAGAATCTCTAAAACAGATGCTGTTGTTTCGCAACTTGATTACAAAGTTGAACCTGAACACGTTTATATTGGCCCAAGTGATTATGTTCCGTGGCTAAAGGATAGAAAATTCTGTTTTCTACGCATGGAAGGTACAGAATTTGGCAATGTGCCCATCAGTATTGAATTAAAGTTGGAAGTTTGGGATTCCCCAAATTCGGCTGGTGTAGGGATTGATGCAATCCGTTGTTCTAAATTAGCCTTAGATAGAGGAGTTGCAGGTCCACTATACGGACCATCTGCTTACTTTATGAAATCGCCCCCAAGGCAATATTCAGATTCAGAAGCGAAGGAAATGGTTGAATCCTTTATCAGCGGCAGATAATTGGTGAAACGTGATGAGTGAACGGAAGTCGGAAGTCGGAAGGCGGAAGGCGGAAGGGAAGGGAAGTTGGCAGGAAGAGGCCAATTCCTGACGTCCCACTTCCCACTTCCCACTTCCAACAGCGGAGGCTTCCTTCAATAAGAAGTGCGGGTTAAAACCCGACTCCTCTATAGATTCGGCAATTCATCTGCACGCCTTACGGCGGCAGCCTTCTTGCCTATTTTCTGTAACCTTTAATCAAAATTACTTTATTTGGACACTTGAATATGTTATCTAAACTGAAAGGCTGGTTTACTCATCTTACCAACCCTGTTGCTCATGTTCTCATTTCATTAGGCGTAACTGCTAATACAGTTACCATTTTAGGTTTTGTCATTAACGTTGTTGCCGGGATTTTATTCGCTTATGAACGCTTAATATTGGCCGGGATTTTACTTGTTGTTGGTGGTAGTTTTGATATGATAGATGGTGCTGTGGCGCGTATGCGAAAGGTTGGTAACTCATCCGGGGCGCTTCTTGATTCTGTCATTGATAGGTATTCTGAAGGTGCCATTTTCATGGGCATTGCCGTTTACTTTTATAAATCAAGCGGCCTTTATGGTATTTTGGGGCTTCTATTAACCTTCGCGACTATGATTGGTTCCTTTCTTGTAAGTTATACCCGCGCAAGGTCTGAAGGTCTGGCAGTCGAATGCAACGTGGGATTGATGCAGCGAACAGAACGCCTGGTACTTCTGGCCATAAGTGTAATTGCCAATGGAATTTTAAAAGATTTAGTCGCTAATAATCTTATTCTCATAATGGTGCTCGCGATTCTAACAATTTTTACTCATATCACTGCTGTTCATCGTTTGATATATTCATTTCGACGTCTCCGCAATCTCAGTGGTAGATAATTGTTATCTGCTTCTCTTAAACAAAAGGAGGAGAGTATTATGTTTAACATTGGTCCGATGGAAATTATGATTATATTCCTCATTGTCCTAATTATTTTCGGTCCTAAAAGACTTCCAGAAATGGGAAAATCAATAGGAAAAGCTATTAGAGAGTTTAAGAACGCTGGAAGAGAAATAGAGCGAGATATTACTGAAGCATTAGAGCCTAAATCTGAGTCTGAAAAAAAGCAAGGTTAAGTGGGAGAGCAAAATATAATTTGTGCAGATAACGAAGAACAGTGAAAATCCCGAAGATGCGCCATCGTTGGATAGATTAGCAGATTGGCAAAATAAAAGTATACAAGGGAGGAATTGAATGTCTACGGAGAAAGATGCCCCAAAAAGTGGCGAAAGCCGAGAATTATCCGCTGAAGAAGAAGAGAAACTCTATGTTTTGAAGCAGCTATCTAAAATATTCGAAGAAAGCGAAGAACGTCAGACAATAAACCTTGAGGATTTCGAAAAATGCCTGGATGTTTTTGTTAGATTATATCGAAACAACGAAGCTGCTATTCGCTTTGGGCCTTCACGTAGTGGTTATTGGCTGTTTGCCGCCCCCCTATCTGACATTTTGAAAAAAGAGGGGATTGATGAAACCCTTTTTGAAGAAACAACTTTCAGTGTCATACAAATGGCTGGAAATATCATCCTGAATCGTGAAGTCGATTTTCCCATTGAAAAACCAACTTACGATTTAGTAGAGAAAAGAGAACTGGCGGAAAAGTTAAAGAAAATTTCCGTAAAAGCAGAATGGGTTGGCGAGATTATCAATGAAGCGATAGAAAACTTCGATGATGAATTTGAGCGTTTTATTTCATTAGCGCAGGGCAGAAGGGTGCTCCGAGAGCAAGTTTGGAAGCTATGCAGTGGATTGTTTGAGGATCGGCGTAGGGCAATTACCTTTATCATCAATGCCATTGAGCGCTCGAGGGCGAAGGATATTACTATATCTCAACTAAACTTGATAAGAGATGCTGTATTATCTTTGGCGCAGGATGATATTAATATAGATGAAATAGAAGACAATATGCTCACGATAGGACATGAATGAGAAAGAAGAAATGGAACAAGACAAGATAATATTTTTGGACACATCAATTCAGATTGATAGAAACACGGAGGCCGATAGGCGGAAAAATATTATCCACCAAAGATTGTGTAATAAGCAGGCAATGACTTCTATGTTAGTCTTTCGTGAGTTCAAAGAGAGAATTATTCATAAATGTATCGCCCTTCTTGAAATTGTGATGATTTGCGATAATCGCGCTGACCTGGAAACAATGATAAGTCAACAGTTCACGGATGCATCCATTCTGCTGAAGATTATGGGGCAAGTCGACCGCGAAACGGGAAGCTATGAGATATTCGATAAAGAGTTAATTATTGAGACTATAAAGGGATATATCGAAGGTGGCATGGAAAAGCGATTCATGAGGAACTTAGTTTGTATTTCTGATGAGACAAAATGTGAGTTAGCACCGGAGAAAGTCAGATGTGATAATGCTTGTTATCGACTTAGAGTCTCTTGCAATCGCCAGAAAGTCAAATGTAATTTGCCAAAGTTCGTTGCGACGAAACAAGGTGCGCTAAATAGTTTTTGTGCCCTGGCTAATAGAGTACAACAACCGGAAACTGAAAAAATATGTCGCGTCTATGAAGAAATTCAGGACAATTATGATTTAGCAAAAGGGCAGCGGAATTGTAATATATTAAGCGATGTCATAATAGCCCTGGAGGCGCCTGTCAACAGCATTATCTATACAACTGATAAACATTATGAAGTTATATGTCCACTCCTTGGAAAAAGTATCTTTCGAGAAGATTATGCTTAGGCTTGTTGAAGTTTTTGAGGCGCATACACTTGCCAGAGCTCTTGAGGAAATAGGATAAAAAAATGGCAAAGGTTGAAATGACATTTTTGGAACATCTTGATGAGTTACGCAGAAGGATTATTATATCTGCCATTGCTATTGCTATCGGTACTTGTATCAGCTTATACCTCAATCGGTATGTAGTAACAATTCTGAAATTACCTTTTAACCTCCAAATCGGTAATCTATTAGCGTCTGCTATTGAAATGACAGTCAGCTCAGAACGATTGCAAGGTTCGACAATGGGATTTTTAGTGTTGTTTCTTCGTTCTAAAACTACCAACATAAATGTGGAACTTTTCAAAGAAGGTCCATTAGAAGGAATAATGGCTTTTCTTGGAATAAGTCTCACCTTTGGTATACTTTTATCCTCACCTATAGTCCTTTATCAGATTTGGGCTTTTATAACGCCTGCCCTTACTCGAACAGAGAAACGTTATGCAATCCCTTTATTCTTTATTATCCTGATATTTTTCATCAGTGGAGCATTATTCGCTTATTTTATTGCTGCGCCTGTAGTATTGCAGTTTTCGGCTAATCTGTTTCCTGGTCTGGAAAACAGATGGATGCTAAGTCGGCACGTTAAATTTATGCTGCAAGTGATGCTTGGTTTTGGAGTTGGCTTTGAACTTCCAATAGTTATGGCGTTCCTTGCCAGAATTAATGTTATAAATGCAGATGGATTTCGGGAAAAACGAAGATATGCAATTGTATTGATTTTCATTGCAGCAGCTATTCTCACTCCAAGTACAGATGCCTTGTCAATGCTTTTAATGGCAGTACCGTTATTATGTTTATATCAATTAGGTATCTGGTTTGCATCACTCGTAGGGAGACAGGAGTCCGAAGATTATGCTTAATTTCAATTTTGTGTGCCTTGTGCTCATATCAGCATCTACTAATAGAAGATTTGACGAGCACAACGCACACGACCAACCAATTACTACATTATATGAACTTCAAAAAATAGATACCCAGATAAAAAAGTTAGAAGAAGCGAAAAAATCGATTCCATATCAAATTGAACAACTTGCTGTTGAGGTTGGAAAATGTGAAAAGCAGTTGAAAGAGAAGCAAGATAATTTGGAAGTTATTCAGAAAGAAATGCGTAGTAAAAACAGAACTTTGGAGCTTCAACAAGAGCAGTTGAAAAAATATTATTCCCAACGTAAGTCTATGAAGACTGAAAAGGAATACAATGCTCTTGAACGAGAAATAAATAACCTTCAGAAAAAAAATTCGACTATTGAGGATGAGATATTAGAGTTGTTATTCTCTATTGATGAAGTGACTGAGGAATTAAAGGAATATCAAACCGTATATCGTGAAGAGAAAGTAAAATATGAAAACCAGAGTAATGAGTTGCTTTCAGCATCTAAAGATTTTAGTAATCAAATTTCGGATTGCACTAAGAAACGTAGCCTCTACAACAATAAAATTGACCCTCAGTTGTTGACAGTATATGATGAATGGCGTATGCGTCGTGGTAAATTTCTCCTTGCTCTTGTTGTTGATAATACCTGTAGTGGTTGTAATATGACAATACCACCTCAAACTATCAATGAAGTTCGAAAGAGGGAGAAATTGATTTACTGCGGAAGTTGTAGTCGCATCCTATATCTGCCAGAGAAACAAACAGGAAGGGGCTAAGGGGCAAGATGGCTAGATGGCAAGAGGGCTAAAGGGCAATGTTACTAAGAATTCATTTCTGCTCCACCTTGTTTTAACCGCCTTTTCCCAACCGCAGAGTTCACTGAGACGGCGCGGAGGACGCAGAGAAAAACAAACATTATGTCGCTGCGAACTCTGCGTCTCCTCTGCGTTCTCTGCGGTTAAAAGAACATAATTAAAGCGCAATTCTTAGTAACATTGGGCTAAAGGGTTATTTTACCCCCTTGCCCTCTTGCCTCCTTGCCATTTTGCCATTTTGCCATTGTCTGTAGTTAAAAAATTTGAAGGAGTTTAAGATGTCCTTTTTTGATATTGATAATCATCCAGAAATAGAACTTTTCGATGGAGTAAAGATTCGTACAGCCTACGGTGAAAAGATTATGATGTCTTTCGTTTATTTCGAACCTAATTCGTCAGTGCCCGAACATAGCCATCCACATGAACAGATGGGTACGGTAATAGAAGGACAGTTCCGACTTACGGTGAATGAAGAAAGCAAAGTTGTCGAAAAAGGCGATGTATATCTTGTACCTTCTAATGCAAAGCATAGCGCTCAATCACTCAGTAGTTCTGCTGTGGCGTTAGATATTTTTAGCCCACCGAGGGAGGATTATAAATATCAGTAGAGGGGCAAGGGGGCAAGGAGGCAAAACGGCAAAATGGCAATTACCCTATTGCTGTCTTGCCATTTTGCCATCTAACCATCCTGGTATAGAAAGGACCCAATTTTGTCTGAGATTAAAGCTAATATTATAAAAATACGTGAACGTATTGCACAGGCAGCAAAGCGTTCAGGACGAGAGCCTGAATCAATCCAACTTGTGGCAGTTAGCAAAACAGTACCAGTTGAAAAAATTATTGAGGCTGTAGATGCTGGAATAACTGATATCGGTGAAAACCGAGTGCAAGAAGCAGACCAGAAGTACCAGGCTATTTACAAAGATGAAGCTATAAGTTTACTTTGTAAGCCTATGAAATGGCACCTGGTTGGACATCTTCAGACGAATAAGATAAAGCGCGCTCTGGAGATTTTCGATATGATTCACTCAGTAGATAGTATTCATCTTATGGATGCTATTGAGAAACGCGCTGCTCAAATGGACAAAGTTGTAGATGTGTTAGTTGAGGTGAATACCTCCGCTGAAGAAACCAAATATGGCGTAAAACCTGAAGAAATCGTTGACTTTATGGAGCGTGCAAGTCAGTATGACCATCTAAGGGTACGGGGTTTAATGACTATAGGTTTATTTGCAAAAGACCCTGAAGTTGTTAGACCGTGCTTCCAGCAATTACGAGAATTAAGGGATAAAGTTGCTAATCTAAATCTCCCGAGTATCGAAATGAAATATCTTTCAATGGGTATGACAAATGATTTTGAGGTGGCTATTGAAGAAGGCGCTAATATTGTGAGAATTGGTACGGCTATTTTTGGGCCAAGGACTTAACGGAAACGTCTTTTTTAATACAGAAAGGAGAGAAGACAATATGGCAGGAAATAAACCTGAAAAGGCGCCTTCCTTCGCTTCTATTGAGGAAGCCTCTGAATGGTGGGATGAACGTTCCGGAGATTATTGGGATAAAGCAAAAGAAGTTCATTTCGATATCCAAATTGATAAAAAACCGTTACACAAGATTTACAAGCAATTCCAAACTGCTTACAAGGAACTTACTGGAAACAGTATAGATTGGAGGGATATTCCTGAAAATCTCCAGAATTCTCTACGTACATTCCAACCATTGAGTGTTAAAGAGTTTATCAAACTCCCCCAAAATATTAGAATGGCATATTTTGCGTCGCATAAGTCTCCAGACAATGTTGTTTTGAATAAAATTAAAAAACGACTTGCCTTTTATGAGAACAAATATGGTATTACTTCAGAAGATTTTTATCGCAAATATCATAATAGTGAAAGCCTATATGAGGGTAGCCCAGAACAAGTTTGTGATTTTCTTTTGTGGCATGGTGATTACAGAAGATATCTGGAGCTAAAAAATGCCATTAGATGATGCCCTGATATATAAACGGGTTGAGTATCTTCTACAGCAAATATTTGAAAATTTAACTGTGATTGGACAAATAGATGGGAATGAAGTGGAAGAATGGGTGTTTGATTATGAAAATTTCGCTGAGTCCAAACGTTTCGCAACAAAATGGTTACAACTCGCTGATGGTAACAGGATTATGTTATGTGAAGAGTACGACATTGAAGAATATGAATTGAAAATTGTACGCTATGCTTATATTTATTCTGATATGAATGGGAGCGAGTTACTTCGAGCTGAAAACGCCCATCCTCATAATGTATTCACTGACCCCCATCATATTCATGACTTCCGATTTGGAAAAAGTAAAAAGCCAAAACCCTTCCAAAGGCAAGATTTAGATAATCCAGATATTACAGAATTTTTTGCTCACATACGTGGAAATCGATTATAACCGTTACCCCAGGTTGCTCAAAAATACATCAGTTTTTTTCTTTAAGAAAATGGGTTTCTGGCGAAAATAGGAGATGAATTTATGGCAAGAAGATTTGATGTACACATACTGTTGTATAGCGAAGACGATATTTCAATTGCCCACTGCCTGGAATTCGATATTGTGGCTCAAGGTAAGAAAAAAATAGAGGCATTAAAAAATCTTTTGGATGCAATTGAGCTACAAATCAGCTTCGCTATAGAAAACAATGACCTTGCTTCTATATTCAACCCAGCGCCACCTGAATACTGGAAAATGTTAATTGATGCGAAAAAATATCCTTATAAACCGAAAGAGAAAAATCCATTATTCATCTCAAATATAGATTGTAGCTACGTAACGGGGAATTATGGACAAGCCAACTAAGTATCGAGAGTTGTTAAAATTAGTTAGCAAGTACGGAATTTATGAAGACAAAAGGAGAGCCAAAGGGAGTGAGCGATTGTGGGTAAAGGAGTATCCGGGTGGTACCAAAAGGTCAATCCCAGTTACCTGTCATGGTGAAAATTATGTTATTAGTGTTGGTTTGATTAAAGCTATTAGAAGAAGGTTTTCCATAACTGAAAAAGATGGTATTTCGGATAATCAGTTTTATTCTAAAAAGTGACAAGCGTTGGATTTGGCTTGAAAATTGGATTGTTCAGGTGCTAATCAATATAGACAAGGAGAAGGTAAACTTGGACAAAAATTTCAAACTTGGATTTATCGGCGTTGGCAATATGGGGGCGGCGATTGTGACGGGAGTGCTAAGAAATGAACTTTTACCGCCGCAAAATATTGTCATTACTGATATAGATAAAAAGAGACTTTCTTCACTTAGCGAACAGTTTTCAGTTATCGCAGTCGAAAGTATAAATGAATTGTTCGATAAAAAAATAGATGCAGCACTTTACGCCGCCAAGCCACAGGATGTGCCGAAAATTTTTCCTGAGATTTCCAAAGCGATTTCTCCAAATCAATGGTTGATTTCAATAGCCGCAGGTGTAAAGACCAATGCTCTGGAAGAATATCTTCCTGAGAAAACCCCTGTGGTTCGAGTAATGCCAAGTATCACCGCATCTGTCGGTGAAGGCGCTGCTGCCATTTGCGGCGGAAAATATGCTACCGTTGAACATATTGCAATAACTCAACAAATTTTTAATGCTGTCGGTAAAGCGCTTGTGATGGAAGAAAAGCTGTTAGACGCTGTAACTGGATTAAGCGGCAGCGGGCCGGCATTCGTTTTTCTGTTCATCGAGGCTCTTGCTGACGCCGGAGTGCAAGTTGGTTTGTCGCGCCAGGATGCAACTACTTTAGCCGTCCAAACAGTGCTTGGCGCAAGTAAGATGGTCGAACAGACTGGTGAGCATCCTGCAATCCTAAAAAATAAAGTTACCTCACCGGGCGGTACCACCGCAGCCGGATTATACGAGCTTGAAGACGGTGGGTTAAGGGTTGCCATAGCAAACGCTGTGATAGCCGCAACAAAACGTTCTACAGAACTATCAAGATAGGGATGATTTAATCTGAGGACTCCTTTACTTCGTAAAGAAGTAGGAGTTGTATGTTCAAAGAACAATGAGAAATGTAAATAAGGAATTACTCCATGAAATAGTCGGCGGTGAATCTTACGAGTATTACCCAATCGGTAAATATATCGTCGTCGCGCCGGGCGTATGCGGAGACAGACCAACATTCAAATATACACGGATTGATGTTCGTCATGCTCTCAGGCTTTTAGTAGCAGGACGCACTGTGGAAGAGGTAGCTAATAGTTATCAGATACCTATCGAAGCTGTTAAAGAAGCCCTACAACTTGCTTCGCAAGCGTTCGACCAGTATGTGGAAGGAAGCACCAGGGTAGCATGATAATTCTCGACGAGCATCTTCAAGGAATTTCTTTAGAAGCAGCCATTTCGCACTGGTATCGCGGCAGAATAGTTGTTGTGAAACAATTGCGACCTGGAACCATCATTAAAGATGATGCTATTCCTATTTTGCTGCGCCAAGCGAAACAGCCAACTTTCGTGACGATTAATTACACCGATTTTTGGCGACGAGTATCCGCGGAATGAGCGATATTGTATTGTTTGCTTCTCACTTCCCGTTGAGTATGCTAACGAGGTTCCTTTGTTGCTCCGACGTTTGTTTAGTTTGACTGAGTTCAAAACGAAAGCTAAACGCATGGGCAAAGTAGCGTTAGTGAGCCAGAGGCGGGTTCTTTATTATCAAGCGCGCAATGAACAAATACACGTTATTGGCTGGCCATATTAGGTAATTTTCAGTATTAAAGTTTAGGTTATTGTAGCCTGTGGTTTAAACCACAGGCAAACTTCAGTCGTTTGCTTTCGCTTTAACGAATGAATTCGTTACTACAATTACGCGAGTTTATTTTTGAAAACTACCTAAGTGTTTTTGCGAAACATTTTACCGCTTTGAGCATCTTTTATCTAACCAACCTCATTTCCTTTTGGGGAATAGAAGTGGTGAGTAGTAGAGTATTGATATGGAATTATTAATATCTTTTATTATTACATTAATCCAAATTTATGTGTATATAATCGTAGCAAATGTGTTTCTCTCATGGGTAGTTTTTATATCACACAACATAAATATTCGAAAAATATATTGGATGACAAATAGGTTTGTGGAACCAGTTGTCGCGCCATTCCGCCGGATGTTGTACCCCTGGACGCGACAGATTGGACTCGATTTCTCACCTTTTTTACTCATCATAGTTTTGGAAATTGCTATATGGTTTCTAAGAAGGATGTTATACTATTGAGAAAGTTAAGCTTTGCCATTTAGTATTGACATTTTGAGCGAAGTGAAGTTCTGTAATTAATAGGTCTTCGTTTTCCGCTCGGAATGATAGATTGTTAGGACTTATTTAACTTATCAATTAGCCCGGTCTTGTTACCAGAAATTAGGAGAACGATATGGTTCAACTGACAATGCAAGTCTCTGATGAATTGGCGAAACAAATTCAGCCTATTGGCTCCTGGTTACCAACCATTATAGAATTGAGTCTCATTGGATTTAAGACCCTGGCGACAGCCACCGCAACTGAGGTGATACAGTTTTTATCAAAAGCCCCATCACCTCAAGACGTGCTCAACTATCACGTATCTAAACAGGCACAGGGACGACTCCGGCGCTTACTCGCATTAAATGAAGCTGGGATGTTATCAGAAACAGAGCAACTCGAATTAGATGAGCTACAGCGGCTTGAGCATATCGTCATTATGCTCAAGGCACAGATTGCCGCACAACTAAAGCAGGAGCCTTAATTGTCATCCGACTTGCCAGTGGGTTTACGCCAACTTGTAGAACAACGCGCAAATAATTGCTGTGAGTATTGTCTCTTACCACAGTCAGTATCTTTACACAAACATGAGCCTGACCATATTGTGCCACGTCAACACGGTGGGAAAACAGAGGCCAGTAATCTTGCATTATCTTGTATGCGCTGCAATCGTTACAAGGGACCAAACGTTGGTTCATTTGACCCACAGACGGGAGAACTTGTTCCATTTTTTAATCCACGGACTCAAAATTGGGCAGAGCATTTTGAGTTAAGGGGCGGGATAATTCGTCCACTCACAGCCGAGGCGCGAGTGACAGTAGAGATCTTGCGTTTGAATGATGAAGAGCGCATAGCAGAACGACAAAGTCTGATAGAAATAGGGTTGTATAGAGTGGTAGTAAGATTGAATTAGCAGAAATGCCCTTGACTAAAGTAGACGCCGCCTTACGACATAAGTTGAACCTATAAAGGCTGAGAAAAAGGTGTATTTAGATGTGTTATACCAAAACTTTAACCAAACTTTTCTTTTTAAAAGAAAAGTTCCATCATAAGAAATAAGAGGAAGTTAAATTTGCCGATGAAAGATTTTAAAATTCGTTCTGAAGAAGAAATTCTACAATTTTGGAAAAGAGTAGATATTTACTCGCAGTTAAGCCAAAAGAATAAGGAACAGCCTAAGCATATTTTTTATGATATCCCATATCTTGCTGATAAACTAGATGGATGGAAACTAATCAATATAATCCTTAAAGATGTAATGTTAAAATATAAGGCTATGTCCGGGTCTGATGTATATTATATTCCTACGTGGGATTGTTATAATCCCGCTATTGAGCGTAGTATCCTCAAAAACCTCAATAAACAGGGTGATAATATTGACCCTGTCAGGATTCGAGAACTTTGTCGCGAGTATGTTTTCGATAAGATTAATCTCCAGAAAGAATTGCTTCAAAAAATGGGTGTATTCGGTGATTGGGATAATGTATCATACGCTCATAAACTGCGTTATGAATTCAAAATATTGAACACCCTGGGTAAATTATTAGAAACTGGTTATTTGAGTAAAAAAGTTCAACCAGAATACTGGTGCGTCCGGTGCCAAACAGCGCTTAGCGATGAAGAGATAGAATTACGTCAATATAAATTATCTGTTGGATATGTTAGGTTTCCAGTTTGTGAAGGATTAGAAGAATTTGGAGAAAATGTCTATTTTCTTGTTCAGGTTTTTGACTTATGGAAACTTACAGCGAGTGAAGCTATAGCTGTTTTGGAGAATTGTGAATATGTCATTGTCGAAGTCGCAGGGGAAATTCTAATTATACAGGATGAATGTGCATCCAAAATACTGAACAGGTTAGGGTATCCAGGCTATCGAATTTTAAAGCGAATCAAAGGGGATATCTTAACACAGTTTACCTGCACTCATCCTCTTTTTGGGACAAGACTGCCAGTAATTGCAGACAACATTACCAGTAGAAGATTTGGAACAGGATTATTCAATGTTGCGTCAAGGCATAATCCTGGGGATGACAAACTTTCCCTAAAATCTAAATTCAATATAATATCTGTGGTAAATGATGATGGCATATTAACGAACGAAGCAGAGCAATTTAGCGGGTTCAGCGTATTCGAGGTGGATAAGTATATCACCCTTGAATTAGAGAAACGTGGGTATTTAGCACTAACATTTCCTCATGAAACTTCATGTCCTCATTGTTGGACTTGTCATACACCGGCGATTTTCCGTCCCGTTGAACAATGGTTTTTTGTGCCAACAAATATGTTATGTGAACGCACTATTGCCGCGCTCAATCGAATCAATTGGACATCTGACCTGCCCACTGCTTTAGCTGGGCAGACAAGTAGCGATAGACAGCAGATGCAAGTGGAGATTGAAAATCTAACTGATTGGCCTATTTCTCGGCAACGGATTTGGGGGCGAGCGATACCAGTAATGTATTGTGAAAACTGTAATTACCAGATACCCGTTGCTAAAAGCATTAAAGCCCTGAAAAATTCAATGAGTAAAAAAGGCGTAGATGCATGGTTTATGCCCCTGACGGATGATATATTACCTAAAGATATAATTTGCAGCCGCTGTGGTTCAAAGATTCTCAATAAAGATGCAAATATATTAAATAACCATTTTTATTCAATAATAGATTTTATAACACAGTTAATCTCCCTTAGGCGACGAACAAATCGAAGGGGACAAGGTTTCACCCCAATCGGACCTGGTAGCCTGGCAATTGATATCTATTGTGAACAAATAAAGCACGTTGAGAAATGGCTACCGCAATTTGTTTTAACATTATCTGCTGTCGAGAACAAAATTCCTTTCGTGGCATTGCATGTCAACCATGCCCAATTACACTCGGACTCTGCTCTCCTTGAGGGAGATAACGTCTTTGCTCAATTCGCTTCTGGAGAATATTGTGCGGATTTGCTGAGACTATGGGTCATTTTGCGTAATAGTGAACATAAAAACATTTACAATGACATAAAAACGACGCTCTACTCAATGCTAAATTGGCTGGTGAAAGATGATAAGATTAAAGGCCACGAAAGTTTATATGCTTCTTTAAATACTGATACCCTTTGTCCGATTGATAGACTGGCTCTAAATCGGTTAATGAAACTAATATCCACCGTAAATAGTGCATACTCGAACCGCGATTTTATGACAGCTTTCAATCTTATATCTGAATTTTGTCAAAATGAACTAAACGATTTTTATCTAAAAGCAGTGGAAGATAGATTATATGCGTCTTCAGTCTGGTCAAGCACCAGTCGGTCAGCTCAAAGTGAGTTCACCGACGCCCGAAGCGGGCTTTCGGTTTTGTGGAAGATGGCAGATACTCTTGTAAAACTAATAGCCCCTATTACGCCATTCTTAGCTGAACAGTTTTGGCTTAACCTTCAGCACCTCACCCCCGTCCCCTCTCCAAAAGCTTTTGGAGAGGGGTGCAGGGGTGAGGTGGACTTTTCCAGCATTTTTCTCACCGATTGGCCTGTTCCAATAAGAATGATTCAGCAGGAAAAATTAGAGCGTGATTGGAAACAATTGCTGTGTTTCAAAGCGGAATTGACACGAATCTTAACAGAAGCATGCCATCAAGGAATAATAAACGACTTCAGAGAGGCCGATGTCGTTGTTTATGCAAATACTACCGAAACGTTCGAAATATTGCGAAACTACGTGGAAGATGTACAAGCGGCTTGTTCAATTGCGAAACTACGGTTCTTACAGCAAGAGCCTGAAAATACTCCGGAATTATTCCAGGCAAGTAATTTTGAGCAAATATTTTTTGCTGTCAGGCGGTCAGGTATATAACATAGAAACCGAGTTTTTTAGAAAAACTTGGTTTCTGAATCTAAGGAGATATTACTATAATGCTAAAAGACGAATTAAAAAACATTAGTCCATTAGTATTCACCGCATTTCCCCTTGTATTAATCGATCAAATATCAAAGTTGATAGTCCAGGTCAGTGTTAATTTATATGATAAGCCTGTATCCGTAATAGAAGGGATACTTGATATCGTCCATTATAGAAACGATGGAGCTGCATTTGGCATTCTAAAAGGCATGAATTCAGTTTTTATAGTTGTCATTATAATTGCGATAGGTTTTATTTTACTGTACTACAGGTCTTTCAGGTATAATCTATGGATGAAGATTTCGTTGGGATTCTTGTTAGGTGGGGCATTGGGAAATTTAATCGATCGAATGCGCGTTGGATATGTTATTGACTTTATAAGGCTTGGCGTCAATTCCTATTGGTGGCCTGCTTTTAATTTAGCTGACGCCTCCGTATGTGTTGGAGCCGTTATGTTGCTTGCACACATGCTTCGTAGGAGAAGAGATTATGAAAAACTCAAAGATACTCAGGGATAGTATATTTACGCTTCTATTCATATTCGTCATCGTTTGTATATTAGTCCCACCATTACAAGCTCAGATATATCCGCCTGGGGAGGTTGAAGAACCTGCCGAGCCCTATCATGAAAGCGCGTTGCGTCGTTTTGAGATAGTTTCCCTTGTCTCTCTTCCATTCACTGCCATTCACAGTTACTTAGTGGTCAGAGGAATCAGGATGGCGCAGCAAGGGAATATTGCACCCAAGCTTGAGGATGCAGATTATAAAATCATAGGCGCTTCTGCGGTGACCTTTTCCGCGTTTATCGGATTCTGGGACTGGCTTCACACCCGTGGCGAAGACACTTCTCAACTTCTAATTCCCAAAGAACCTAAAAAACCTGCCAAAACATCCCGTGAATTAAATGATGAAACATCGTCGCAAGAATTAGTTGTGCAACTGTTCCAGGTAAAATTCTAATGCTCTGTAGATTCCGCGGTTCAAGTAGGGGCAAAGCCTTTCGATTTGCCTCTACGCACTACCAAAACTCATTAGACTGACCTTGACATGGGACATATATTTTTTACAATTTTTACACAAGGGCTTATAGCTGCTTTAATTCACATGATTTGCTATGGAATTGCTGCATTGCTATATATACTTATGGCGCCTTTTGTGTATACACTTTTCGCGGATATATGGTCCATTGATGCTTTTACAATTTGGCGTAGTGGGGATATTCTTGGAGGCGCGGTTATTTTGTTAATTTGTGCAGTGACATTCGTTCCTTCTATTGTCTTATACAACTGTTTATATCTTCAAGTCTACTCTCCCAAACTGTCACTTGCTGTTCGCTTGATAATTGAAGTCATCGGTTTATCGTTTCTCATTTATCCATCCCTCAAAAGTATTATAGCAACCTTTGCTCTGCCTGAAAGTATTGATGGAACAGACTTTTTTATTACATCATTGCCTGCCGTTGTCGGGTTGACAGGCATAATGATAAGTGGATGCGCTTTTGTGGGGGCAAATTGGTATTATCGTTCCAAATAACCACTGTACACTCATTCTAATATGGAAGGGGTAAGACGATGAGTAGCAGAAACGTTAGCAGATTGCTTCGCTTCGCTCGCAATGACATTTAATCATGTTCATATGGTTAGCATCAAGTTTTGAAAGATTATTGATGAGGTAGAAACCGAGTTTTCCCTAAAAACTCGGTTTCTGTGTATCATCTAATCGATACATCCAAGTTTCCTTAGATATTCGACCGATTCAGCAACACGCCGTTCCGTTTCCTCTTTAGTGAGATTTTCACCATGAACTCCTTCGATTTCCATCGTAAATGGTCCATGGAATCCGACGCCGTTGAGAATTCGAAAAACCTCCGCGAAATCCACAACACCTTTGCCAAACGTGGGGAAACACCACGAACGCGGTTTACCATCGGTGTCCTTGAGGTGAACGCCTGCTACATACCTGGCGATCTTTTTCACTTCGCCGTGCGCCGTTTTGCCCTCATTGTAGAAGTAGATATTGCCTGTGTCAAAGTTGACGCAAATATTCGGATGATTTACGCCCTTCATTGTTTCCAGGGCAATATCTCCGTTGTGGATGAGGTCAGGGTGGGTTTCCATCGCCACTTTGACACCTTTCTTGGCTGCGACATCTCCGACTTGACGCAAGCGGTCATATACAATCTTCCTATCAAGTTCCCCGGCGTGAACGCTGGTGAAAATCACCTTAGCGCCCATAATTTCCGCCGAGTCAACGGCAGGCGCGAAAATTTTGGCGACGTTTTCATCGGCGACGTTGCATCCTGCTGAAACCGTCGTTGCTGTCAAGCCATAGCGTGCCAATTCCGCGCGGACTTTCTCTGCATCTGCAATGGCAGGGGCGCCTATCTCGACGTGTTTCACACCAATTTTCACCAGGTGTTCATACGCTCCAGCGCTGTATTTTCCATAACTTCCTATGTTGCAAGACAAGATATTCATTATTATCCTCCTTAAATGTCTCAATGCCTGCGAATCAATTCGCAGGCTAAAAGGCTAAAGTCGTCTCAAAGACGACTGAGATACACTTTAGTCAACTTTTAGTTGACTTTAGCTTCTTAGCCTGAACTTCAGTTCAGGGCCTTTGCGTCACACAAATTGAATGGGAAATCACTTAAGTGATGAGTAATTTATCCATCACTTATCACTCATCACTTATTCCGCAACGTAAGTTCGGAAAGAGCGATTAAAAATGAAAGTGAAACGAACCACTTAATACAAACGCTACTTCATCACCGCCAATTTCCTTGTATCAGAAAATCTCCCGGCTTTTAATTGATAGAAATACACACCGGACGCTACGCGCTCGCCGGCGTTGTTTTTTCCATCCCAATAGACGGCTTTGCCCCTGTCAAGATACGTTCCTGCTGGATTGGTGCCTAAAAAGAACGACCGCACCAACTGTCCTCTGCTATCGTAGATATACACCGTCACGTCTGCTTCATCGGATAACCGATACGGAATCCACGTTTCCGGGTTGAAGGGGTTCGGATAATTGGGAAGCAATTCCGTCTTGCTTGGCAGAATCTCTACAAAGCCGTGGCGCTTGGTTATGCCTGTACTTCCAGAAAGATCTACCGTGTTCAAAATTAACGGGCTGTTCTTTCCACTTGTAAAAGGCAAGGCTTCAAATTCAATGTACAATAAACTTTCCCGTTCCTGAAGAGACAACCCCCTGGCCCCCTTTATTAAGGGGGAAGAACTGTTGCTATCCGCCGACTTCATTCCTATAAAAGCCATCCGTATCTCACCTTGCGAGCCTTGCGAAGCAATCCCGATGTTATACTTCAAGTAGTAATCTGAGATTATCGGTGAGGCGGAAACTTTCACCGGTTTTAATACCGTGGCGTCATAGAACAGTGAAATCCCTGCGGCGATAGCGTAGGGGCGAGCATCGTTCATATTTTCTCACTGATTATATATCATATATCCTACAAAATGTACAGAAAAATTTTAGGGTATATAAAATTTCTGTTCATAAATTTTTTATGGACAAAGTTAGTTGTTTAAGGTATAGTAAAAAATAAAGTAACGTACAGAAAATAATGGAGAGAATTATGAGTAAAGATTTAGGACATGACATCAAAATTGCTTCAATGATTTGGGCCGCGACGGAATTGACCAAATTATCGGCGGCGCGTCTTGTAACCGCTGATTTCAGTCAAACTTTTGAAGACCATTTTCATCGGATTGTTCGAACTGTAAATCAAGAATTTCCATCTGAAGAGAATAAAGAAAAATGAGTTCGCTTTTTAAACAACAATGGTAAGATGGCAAGACGGCAAATTGGCAAGAGGGCAATTTAAAATAGCTTTTTTGCCGTTTAACTGTTTTGCCCAATTATCACTTAACAAGGAGACTTTATGCCACTGGAAACAAAACTCAAAGCCGGCGTAGCAGTCGCCAACATCACTCCACCTGTTGGAGTTGACATGACGGGATTTGGCGGCAGACCATCTGGAGCGATAGGAATTCACGATGATATATTCGCTAAGGTGTTGGTCTTAGACGATGGCAATCAGCAGTTAGCTATTGTCACGTCAGATCTTTTAAGCTTAGATTTTGACCTGGTAAAACGAATCCGAGATTTAATTGAAGCTAACATTGGCATTCCGCCTGAAAATGTGATGCTCAGTTCATCACACACCCATTCAGGCCCAGCGACTATCATATTGCGCGGCTTAGGCAAACGCGATGAAGATTATGTGGATGTTCTGGTGAAAAAAATCGCCGGCGCAACGCAGGAAGCATATAACAGAAGAATGGACGCCAAATTGGGTTTTGGTCGAACCCAAGTTCAAATTGGAGTAAATCGGCGTCAAAGGCTGGGTGATGGGAATACAGTGCTTGGAGTAAATCCCGACGGTCCGGTCGCGCCTTATGTCGATGTTGTACGTGTGGACAATGCAGAAGGCAAGCCGATAGCAATATTTTTCAGCCACGCGGCTCATCCCGTTGTGTTGGGCGGCTCAAACGTCTTGATATCAGCGGATTACCCCGGTTACGCTATGCGGCTGGTGGCGCAAGTGGAAGTGGGCAGCGTCGCGATGTTCGGACAGGGCTGTTGTGGCAATATCAATTCCAACCCCGTTGGCGGTACGTTTGAAGATGCTCGCAGACTTGGGACAATCTTAGGTGCCGCCGTAATTGGCGCCGCTGAACAGATAAAGACAATTAGTGATATCGTCCTTCAATCGCGGTCAAGGATAATTGCTTTGCCTTTGCAGGAGCCGCTTGAGGTATCAGAAGCGGAAGCGTTGGTTGAAAGATATCAGAAAGAACTATCGGATTTGAAAGCGCGCGGCGAAGGACGTCCGCGAACCTATATGGCTCAAGGAATACTCGAATGGGCGCAGGATATGCTCAAACTCGTTAAGGAACCAAAACCCTACCCACCCCTAACCCCTCCAAAGGAGGGGACGCAAGCATTTGAAATCCAGGCTATGCAGCTTGGCGATGTTGCTATCGTCGCATTGACCGGCGAAGTTTTCGTCGAACTGGCTCTGGAAATTGATGCTCGCTCACCGTCTCGACAAACTATCGTGTTGGGATATACAAATGGCTGCATCGGCTATGTACCCAACGAGGAGGCATATCCTTATGGAGGTTACGAAGTCAGTAGCGCATACCGTTACTACGGAACATTAATGCTCAAACCCGAAACTGATAGGCAGATTCGAAATGCCGCGGTGGAGTTGTTGACAAACATGATGCGTGAAACGTGAAACGTAGAAAGTAAGAAACTCGTTTTCTCCGAGAAAACGGGTTTCTGGCGAAAACTAAGGAATATAGCACGGATAATCAGAATTAACGGATTTGGGCAAAATAAATCAGAATATTCTGTAAATCCGTGCTATAATACGGAGGACTTTGATGTATACTAAGTTAATGGATGTCAAACTGAAGACAAACGAAAACATGGAAGTCGGAGTAGTGCTTGCTCCAGATGATGAGTACGCTGGTAAAATAAAAACGTTTTTAGACCATAAGCCGGGAAATTTTAAGTGGCATATAGAACGATGTTTCGAGGAAAAGTTAGATGAACTGGAAACCCGCTATTACATAGGTCAGATAAATAACGAGATTGCATGCAATATCATGATAGTTGAACACGGCCACATCGGCCTTTTGGGTCATGTATTTACTAAGCCAGACCAGCGACGCAAGGGCGCTTGCGCGGGCGTGATAAATGCCCAGATGGAGGATTTTCAACGACGCAATGGCGAAGCATTGTATTTAGGGACAGGTTACGATGGGCCAGCTTATCATATTTACAAAAGCGTTGGGTTTGAAAGCGTTTATCCGCGTTCGGGGTTTATGAAATATTGGGCGAATAATGATTTTGAGGCAAAATATTTTGCCAAAGGAAATACGCATGTAAAAGAAGTACAATGGAACGATTGGGGGAAAATGACGGCTCTCACGGCCATCGTATATGGCGATTTTCTACGTAGCATCGCGTTCAATATCTATGGCCCAGCCAGTTTTGAAGGCGGATTCTTAAATTTTAAACGCGACCTGGAAGAGGGTAAACAGTACCGTGACGCAAAACTTTTGGCATCCGGAAATGGAGCGCTTGTAGCGTTTGCGACGATAATTCCGGATTCTCGCTGGCGTGGCGAAGTGTACATTCTCGACGTATTCGCGCATCTTGATTTCTGGGATGACGCCGCTAAACTATTGAACGAGTTGAAATTTCCCCAAGGTAAAATTCAGTGCTATGCGGATTCTACTTCCACTGATAAAGCTGAATGTCTTGAGAAGGCGGGCTTTCACCGGGAAGGGGTGTTGAAAAAACAGATTCGACGCGCTGAAGAAACATTTGATGTATTGGTTTTGGCGAAATATTAGAAAATATCCCGTGAAATGTGATGCGTGAAACGTGAAATGTACCCTCTTCACGTTTCACTTTAAACAGGTTTTCCATAGATAACCTTATTCCCTTCATAAGGGTCGAGAATCGTAATTCCCTTTTCGCCGAGACAAGCGGTGGCAGGCGCGCCCAGACCTTGTTTTAGATATGCGTAATTTTTATCGCGAATAATCCGCGCGGCGTGGATGATAGCGACAGATAACCTGCCTTCTTCAGCGTCGGGATAAGTTTTTGAAATATCAGCTAAAGATTCGCCCATGAATTTCATACGCGCGACGGCCAGAACGCACGCAACCAGGCTGTCCTTGCCGTAACCGACGTAGGCTTGGGAGCCATCCGGCCTCTTGACATTGCGCGTGAAATGTGTGTTCGCGGTGTGGCTGCCTTTGCCCTCAATGTAGTATCTCAAACCGCGATATTGCGAATCCGACTCGACTTTGCCTCTCGTTGCGAGCATTTCGCTCTCCTGGTTGACATTTGCCTCAAAATCTTTGGGGGTTATCCAGTTATTCACAAACAGGACATTCATGCCATTGTCGAATACAACACTGACCTGTACGGCGTCATAAGCGTCGATGTTGTATTCAGCAATTAGCTTCTTCTTCTGACCGACTGCAAAAACCGAAACGGGCTTTATTTTGAGATATGCGATGAACAAATCCGTCCAGTGAACGCCCACGTAGCTAAATGGGTCGCTTTGCATCGCCCACTTGAACGTTTTCGCCGAAACTTCTAACGGTTCTTCCAAAACTGCTCTGCCGAATATTGGGTCGCCCATCTCGTTTATCAATTCTGTAAAGATTTTCAGGTGGTCTGGGTCATACCGTTTGTGCATGTCCAAGCCCACTAATAACTCTTTCTCCTTAGATAATTTGATAATTTCATCCGCTTCATTGATATCCAACGTCATCGGCTTTTCCATAACGACATGAATGCCATTTTTCAAAGCGGAGAGCGCTGGCGGCGTATGTAAATTGTCCGGCGTAGCAACGGCAAGGACATCCAAATCTGGGAATTTTTCAATTAAGTCCAGCCAGGGCGTTTCTCCATGAAACGGCGCGATTTCTTTGCCAGTCAATTGTTTATATTCCTCGCACACCCGTTGCGCGGAGGGTTCTGAGCGAGTACACACTCCAACCAATTCGCATTCAATATCCACGGACGCGCGTGTCCAATCATCCATCCCAATCCGTCCCAACCAGGGCGCAATGCCATTTCTCTGCAAATCCGCATAAGTACGTAAATGGACATCTCCACCAAACATCCCCGCGCCAACCAAACCAATTTTGATAAGTTTTTTTGCCATGTTTTTCTCCAATGATTTGTAGTTTCAGAAACCGAGTGTTAGGGAAAACTCGGTCTTTACTCGTCCAATTCTCATCCGTTGGGTTTTAATAAATGGTTGCTTGATAAAAAAGCACCAGAAAATGATTGTGAGAAACAAAAGGAGGTGAAGAAATTGGTGGAATAAGAAATTATACGGAAGGTAACATGCGTCGGATACTCATGGATTGAGTATCCGACGCATGTTATTATTAGCCTGTTGAAGTCCTTAGGCTAGTTGGCCAATTCCTGCTATGATGAAAATTAGCGGAAATCAGAAACATTTTACCTTTTCTACTTTATCTAACGGTAAATTCCCAGGGTTTACGGCATATAGATCTTTCATCACCTGATTTGACAATACCAATGAGTTTCCATGTCCCTACGAGCTCATTTGGAACACCATTAGGCCAACCAAGGCTTAGTCGCCAGTTGCCTGCATTAGGAAGGGCGAAATCGTTCTTAAAAACCTTAAATTTCGGCCCTGAACCCAGGTTTTTTAAAAGATAAGTAGCTGAAACTGTTTTTGGCGCATCGGTATTGATAAAAAGGTGCATCCACAATGGATCTCCTACATTGAAAGTACTGACTGGTGGAGGAGCCCACGGATCTGTAAGCTTTGAGGTATACTGCCATGGGTCAATAAACTTCAGCGTATCAATACCTACTTCGCCGCCGAAAATCGCTTTAGCTTCAGGCTTCTGAGCTACGGCAGAAGCTACTGTCATTAAGGACATTAACAGCGCTACTGTCAAAATTGACCAAAGCCGCAGAAATTTCTGTCTCATTGAAAATTACCTCCATAGCTCAAATGTTAAAATTGTGTTTCTTTTATATTATACCATAAATTTTATGTTCTTGTCAAGTTTTTTTCTATTCAAAGCAGCCGGTTTGCTCAAAACTCCACACATTTCTTTGAGAACTGCAACGAACCATTAGTCGTGTCCATAGCATTGAGAATACGACGGTGATTTAGCGGCTATTTGGTCAAGTAGTTCCTTTTCGTCAGGGGGCAAAGGAGAGCCGGAAGCTGCGACGGCGTCATCCACATGGTGAAGTTCGTTCATCGCTGGAATAATCGTATGCACCATGTCATTTTGAAGAATCCATTTCAGGGTTGCTGTGGCAATTTGGCTTTGCTGTGCCTGTGAAAAAACATGGTCATCGCGGAAACCAACTTTGGGGTCTATTCGGAAGAAACGGCCACAAGCGTAGGGTTTCATGATGACAACTCCGACATCGCGTTCCTTAGCGGCTGGTAAAACATAGTCCTCTGCGCGTTGATGCGCGAAGTTATACGGAAACATGATGACATCCCACGCATCCCACTCTCCCATAGTTTTTTGCATAAACGCCGTGCTGTGTCCCGAATTGCCAATAGCGCGAATCTTGCCCGCCTCTTTTGCCTCGCGCATGGCTTCGATGGAGTAGCGGAGCATGTCGTCGGAATGTTGACCGGCATCATATCTCAACCAGTAGACATCAAGCCAATCAGTGCCCAACCATTGGAGACAATTGTCGAGTTCATCAGCCGTATGTTTTTTGTAATCTTTTAGATTATCAGACTTGAAGCTGGCATACCGCTCGTCCATTGAGCAAAGCACCATCTCATCGCGTCTTCCCATAATTTTTAAAGCCTCGCCGAAAGATATGACTTCTTCTTTGAAAGTAGTATCAAAGAAATTGATGCCGTTATCCAGAGCTCGTGAGAATATCGCGGCACGCTCTTGAGCCATCCCACGGAATATGCGACCGCCTTCTGGATTGTCCTTGCGCAAATGATGTCCGCCGACACCAATCTCTGATACCCGTAACTCACTACGTCCCAAACGACGATAATTCATATTTTTCCTCCAAGTATAACATCACGGAAGTTTATAGCGAAATTTTGGGCAAAAGGATTTAGCCGTAAAACGTAATGCGTAAAACGTAATACGTAAGGAGATAGTTGCAAATACATTTTACGTTTTACGTTTTACGAATTTGCTCCCTTGCCCTCTTGCCATCTAGCCCTCTTGCCCTTGTTATATTTGCCCCGCCGCCCACTGAATGCTCCTGATTACGATTTTCTGAAAATCCTTATTTTCAAAAGATTCTGGGCCATGGCCGAGCGAGAAGAAAACGACTCGCCCTTTACCATACTGACGCGTCCAACAAACAGGATAGGTTGTTCCTTCTGCCACGCCTTCAATAAGTACATGCAAAGGTTCTGGATTATACTCTAATTTATATAGCTCATCTATGATACTGAAGTTGCTCATGCCCTGAGTGATAGGATGTTTAGCATCCACTATCGTGACTGTCGTTTTGTGATATTCCTCATGGCCAATATATTTGCCGCCGAGTAGGTCTATAAAGGCAAGGCTTTTTTTATCCACCGCCGCTGAGTGAACACCAACAAGCGCCTTGCCACCGGCTACGAAGTCGATTAGACCTTGTGTCTGTTCTGGCTTTAATGCGCCGCCGTGCATATAATCTAAGCATACATCATATTGAGCTATGCGTTCTTTAAGTAATGAATCTCTGTCTTCAGTGATTTCTACCTCAAAAGAGGCCTCTTGCAAGAATTTCCTCATAATCTCTATATGTGGAACATAATCCACGACGACTAAAACTTTCAGTTTTTCCATCTGAAGATCTCTCCTTGAATAAAAATTTCATTTTTATTATAATATAATTTGAATTATAGCTCAAGTTAAATTTTCGACAATTTGAGTGTGCTTCAAAAAAACACTTGCTTTTTTCACTTATTTTGTGTATCATAGAAAAGAAAAGGTTGAAAGAACAATATGATATATGATAATAAAATGAAACATTTTCAGGGAGGAAAAATGAAAAAAGTATTACCCCTTATTTTCATCATTTTGAGTAGTATTTTCCTGGTATCATCTGGCTACAGTCAGGTAGCACCAACTACTTTGGTTTATGGACGCGGAAGTGATTCTATTGGATTGGACGCGGCACAGGAAGAGGATGGCGAATCCTTTTTGGTTTGTGAAAGCATTTACGATGCGCTTGTCCAATACAAACAGGATAGCGCCGGAATCGAACCTGCGCTGGCAGAATCCTGGGATACTTCTGAAGATGGTTTAGTATGGACGTTTCACCTGCGACGCGGCGTTAAATTCCACGATGGAACTGATTTTAACGCCGATGCGGTGCTGTTTTCATACAATCGTCAACGCGAGGAAAACCATCCATTTCATAATGTTGGAAAAACTTACATATATTGGAATGACTTAGGAATGAACGATATTATTGGCAACATTGAAGCTGTCGATGGCTTCACCGTGCGGATAACCCTCAAACGTTCTTATGCGCCGTTCATCAATGTAATGGCTATTCCGCCGTTCAATATCGTTAGCCCTACAGCCGTCAAAAAGTGGCGCGAAGAATTTACCTCTCATCCCGTGGGAACAGGACCGTTCAAATTTGTCAGTTGGGCGAGAAACGATAGAATTGTGCTGGAAGCGAATCCCACTTACTGGGGTGGTAAACCTAACGTGCAGAGGTTGATTTTCCGAACAATCCCGGAGAGTCCCGTGCGCTTGCTTGAACTCCAAAAGGGAAATATTCATATCATAGAGTTTCCCAATCCGGATGAATTAGATATTATCCGCGGTGATAAAAATCTCACGTTGTTGGAAGTCGCGGGCATAAATGTCGGTTATGTCGCGATGAATTGCAAGCAAAAACCGTTTGATAACAGGAAGGTACGTTTAGCAGTAAATCATGCGATAAACAAACAATCCCTGGTTGATAATCTATACCGAGGGTTGGGTATCGTAGCGAAAAACCCCATACCGCCAACAGTTTGGGGATATGATGACTCTATACAAGATTTTACCTACGACCCAAAACTCGCTAAGCAACTGCTTAAAGAAGCAGGCTACCTAAATGGGTTTAGCACAACCCTGTGGCAGATGCCGAATCCGAGACCATACTTCCCTGACCCCGCAAGTATCGTCGTACAGATTCAATCTGACTTAAAAAAAGTGGGCATCGACGCTAAAATTGAAACCCGTGAATGGGGAAAATATCTCGAAGAGGTGAGAGCTGGCACGCACAATATGGCAATGCTCGGCTGGATGGCGGATTTTGTAGACCCAGATAACTTTTTATATACTCTTTTCGAACCAGATAGCACTCAAAATATCGCCTTCTACCGTAATGAGAAATTGCGCGATATTTTAGTTACTGCTCAGAAGACAACTGACCACGCAAAGCGTGTTCAACTGTACAAGGAGGCTCAACGGATTATTCATGAAGATGCCCCCTGGGTTTGTATCGCCCATGCTAAACAAGTAGCCGTCATCTCCAAGAAAGTCAAAGGTTATATTCTCAACCCAATAACATGGAAACACCTCTGGCGCGCACAGATTGAGAGATAGGTGAAGGGGCAAAGGGGCAAGAGGGCAAGGTGGTAAGCAGTCTACATGGATAACCATGAAACGTGATGCGTGATACGTGATAAATCACTCTTCACGTTTCACATTATCCCTCTGGTGTCATCTTTTTTCTAACAGATGCGTTAATCAAATTTAACAGACATTTCGGGCTGATGAGTGATAAGTGATAAGTGAAAAATCACTCATCACTTTAAATATAGTGAGCTAAAAGCGGGAGGATTTTCTATGATTGATAGGACGGCGCAACTTCAAAATGAACCTCCATTATTAACTGAAGTATTAGCTGATTTGGAAAAAGATTTTTCATCTCGTCAACAAATACTTCGACAAGCCAGGGAAAAAGATGTAGCATTTATCGCGCAAGCCATTTCTGAAAGTCGTATATCTCTTGAGGAAATCTCGCAGCAATTTTCGCTATATATGCAGCGGTTGAACAATACTGAGCCAGATGCTTCTTTCCTTACAGAATTTGAAATCTACATCAAAGATGCTGGCGCCATGCTGGCGACTAAACTTCAGACGGCTGAACGGCATGTGCTTTCCGAGTCAGAATGGGATAGAATGTGGAATAATATTGATTTAGCATTTGATAGCATATCCGTGTCGAACACAAATGAAAAAGTTTATGAAATCTCTTTGCCGGATTTCGACACTTCTTTCGATGATGCCAAAAAAGTAGAAATTCACGTAGGTAGAATTATTGACCAACGGTTGAACGAAATCCTGCCAGAAAGCAGTCAGCGTGCGAAAGCATTGATGGAACAGGGACGGCTTGACATATCACAACAGGTGCGAAGCAGCCGAGAAATAGCGCGTTATAATTTAGAGAATACACAGGCTGGATTAGTCAATTATTCTCCGAAAAAATTGGCAACCATGATGGAATCGCTTCAGGACGGACTTCGACGCGCTATCAACCGAATTGATGATGTTATCTTAGAGGCCAATCGTGTTTGGGATGATATTAAAAACGAACTGCAATACGCTCAAAACCAGGTTGTGAATGAAGTCAGTTCGGATATTCAAAAAGCAATTACGGGTGAAAAAAAATTTACCCGAACGTCAAAATTTTTATGGCGTATATTAGAGCAGGCCAGAACAAGTTGGATACCAAGAACAGTTCAAGTGGCAACCTTGATTATGGGGTTGTTAAAACGCGTTGTTTATTTACCATCGCGTTTGTTAGTTTCTGTGAAGCCAACTCCAGTTCAAAAAGCCATTGATAAATATGAAGTAATTTCCACCGAGAACCTTCACAAAAGAATTCCTGCTCACTATTTATCTCAGTTTTCCTTAGCCCCCCTGGCCAAAGATCAATTTCTGGTCGGAAGGCAAGAGGAATACAAAATGGTTCAGGACGCGCTATTGCGATGGCGTTCTGGCAACTCATGTTCTATTTTGAATGTAGGCGAGAAAGGTTCAGGGAAAACCAGTTTGATAAATTGTTTTCAGAAGCGTTTCTTTTCGGATTTTGAAACATTGAGCGGTACTATTGTAAAGAAGCTCACTACTGAAACAGAAATGGTAAACTATGTTTCCCAATTGTTCGGTTTGCCCCAACATTTGCCTTTCGACCAATTAGTACAAGCTATCAATGCAGGTGAGAAACGCATAGTAATTCTGGAAGGATGTCATAACTTGTACCTTCGTAGGATTAACGGTTTTGAGTCATTTCGACTATTTTTAGCACTCATCACCCAAACTAACCTCAGAGTTATGTGGATATTATCTATGGACGAGTATGCGTGGCGGTATTTGGCGCGGGCTATTCCGATAGATATACTGTGCTTTGACTATGTGATTAATGTCCAGCCAATGAAAAAAGAGGACATTAGAGAAGCTATTGGCACGAGGCATAATGACAGTGAGTATCAACTGCGGTATTCGCTGAACGATGAATTACGCCATAAGATGAGAAGACAGTTTAAAATATGGCGCGATGTGACGGGAAGACAATTGCGGAAAGTATTGGAAGACGAATTCTTTGACACCTTGTTTTCCATATCTAACGGCAATATATCAGTCGCTATTTTTTACTGGCTTAATAGTCTGCGCTTCACCGGCAATGATATTGAAGTACAACCCTTAAAACTTCCAGAATTCCACTTTTTGAGTGCTTTATCTGTTGAGCAGCATTTTGCGTTGTTAGCCATTATCGAACATGAAAACTTAACGGTTAATGAGCTGGCAGCGGTATTGGATATCCCCCATTCGGATAGTTTATATGTGCTATCTTCATTAGCAAACAAAGGACTCATAACCTTTGATGAAAATAGCGGTAGATATTCTATTAACCCCATTACCCTAAAACCGGTTATCAACGCGTTAATTAATCGAAATTTATTGTATTGATGAGTGAAACGTGAAACGTGAAGAGTGAATTATTTATCACGTATCACGTATCACGCATCACGCTTCATTGTCTTGCATCAAAAGTTTACAAAACCTGGTGAACAGCAGTTATGATAAAAATACTGATATACTGGTTGGTCATTTTAAGCCTTGCTTACGCAATAGCGCAATTATGCACTCATAGTTTAAAACAATTAGCCAGGCGCAGAAAAAAACCTGAATTTATTTTTAGATGGTTATTGCCCATTTTCAGAACGATAATATATGTCTGCGCTTTTTATATTGTCTTCAGTGGAATCATCAGGCGGACTGAACCTGGTGGATATATAATTATTGGCGCGTTGGTTATAGCCTTTGGCCTTGCTTCCAAAGATTTGCTTAGTTCCTTGCTTGGAGGGTTGGTCATACTTTTTGATTGTCCTTTTCGACCTGGAGACCGAATTAAAATCGCTAACCACGAAGGCGAAGTAACCAATATGGGAATGTGTAATGTGAAAGTGATGACGTCTGATAGACAATTAGTTGTGATTCCGAATTCGAGGTTTCTACGTCAAACAATAACAAGTGCCGCGGCAGGTCGCATGAATAGTCCTGTTGAGTTCGAATTTATATTACCTAATTCAGTACCTTTAGAGCAAATGGAAAAGATTGCTAAGGAAGCGGTTTTAACCTCAAAATATGTATATCTCGCAGAACCTGTTGTGGTTACAAGCACTGATGATTTCCGCGGCATCTTCTTGACAAAATTGAAAATAACAGCATCGGTATTTGACTATCGGTATGCAACACAATTTGCTGAAGATGTCAAAATGCGAGTAAAATCAGAACTGGGACTGGACGGTCGAGTTCCACTTGAAGTACGACAACCCAGCATTCGCCGAGGTGATTTAAATGAAGACTATAGCACGGATTCACAGAATTAACGGGCATGTTTCAGACAAAAGAGGCAAAATGGCAAAAGGGCAAGTGGACAAAAGAGCCAAGCAGTTGGGCAGGCTATATACACTGCCTGAAGCTTCGGCAAAGCGGCTCAAGGAGTTGGTGGAGAAGGAGGACGGGGAAGAGCATCTGACGATATCGGAAAAACGTGAACTGAAGCAATTGTTAAAGGAACATGAAGAACTAATGGTGAAACGGGCGCAGGCACTGGGAGAATTGATATGAGCCAACTGTCTGACCGTATTGTTCGCCGAGTGCGCGCCCGCGCTCGATACTGTTGCGAGTATTGCCAGTCGCAGGAACATTACGTAGGTGAAGAGTTCACCATTGACCATATTATTCCTCGCAGTCGCGGCGGCACAGATGTTCTTGATAATCTCTGCCTCGCTTGTTACCTCACGAACCAACGAAGCCAAACTTTTCTTTTAGAAAGAAAAGTTTGATCAAAAGAAATAAGAGGCATAATGCAGAAGCACAGAGAAATTGTACTTATAATAATTCTAAGTTGCGCAATGCTCAGTTGTTTGGCGGAAGTTGCGGTAACGCAAAACGTTTCTGTGACCGATTATACTGTGCCAGCCAGTTCTTCTCACAGCCTTTTCATTGACCCTAATTACAATATGACCATCGTCGCAGATAATGTCATAGTTAATAAAGGCAGCATTGGGATGGTTTATAATTCCTTTTATGAATCCCTTCCTTTAGGATATTCCATAGATGCTACTGGGTCAGGTTCATTTGAAAAATTTGCAGCAGACCCAGGAATTTATAAATATCGCAATAGATATTCGACCAATGCCGTTGCGCGGTTCAAAAAATATGTGTTCAAAGATTTGTTTGGTGCCGTCAAATTTGGGGGGCAGTTTAACAACAAAGGTTATGATTATCCTGCTACTAATATCACGGTAGGCGTCGGTTATGGGCGTTTTATCAACGCGACGCCTTTGCGCAAAGCCGTCCGTATGGAAGATTTTCTGCTTAAAGAAAACGTCATCTCTGACCATTTGCCCAAAGAAACTATGCTCCAATTAGGAAATATTATCGAACGGCAGTCAGAATATGAAGACAATTACGGTGAGACATATCAGAAAAACTGGTTTGATGATATGGAAGATGCCATGCGCAAATCGGGTTTGCTGAAAAAAGATTCTATTGGCGCCATCGGTATCTTGCGCATGCAAGAGGTGCTGATTAAGGAAAGAATTTTTGACCGCTTTTATGGCTGGGAGGTGACAATCGGGACCAAAATTGACCTCACCCTCCCACAAAAGGAGCAAAAACGCCCTAAACCATCCCTTGATATTTCCGCGCGATATTCCCGCCCCATCAACTGGGCAATTCAATGGAACGAACGTTTGTCTATCAATAGCCCCCTTAGCAATGATTTTGGCACCCTTTATAATATGAATATAGCCAGTGACTTAGCTTATGAACTCAGTAACCGGATCAATTTTGTGGTGAGGCACTTTATTAGCAGTGATAAATATTCCCAAGATAGTAATAGCATTATTAGTAGTTCACTCGGACTTTCGTTCATTTACTTCCTTGAAAACCAGGTCAACCTTGTTGTCACAGAACAATTGGAAAAATCCACAGGCACAAATTTATCCACGAATTTTGTGGTGAGCTTGAACTATCGAATATTTTGAAGAAGAATGGGTTGCATTTCTTTTCTTTTGGAAGGAAGAAATCAGGCATGTGGTTAAAGAACTTCCATGAAATTTTATGTATTATTATCTTGATGTCCATTATATTCGTTGATAATGGACTAACTGGGAACAAACCTCCTTTCATTGACCCGAAAATTGCTTCTGGTGAGAAAAGCACTTATGAGATAATAGAAAATGGGAAGGTCACTCTAACGGATTACATCATATCGCGCAAACAGAATAGTGGCAAAGAGGTTTATGTTGTTTGTACCCAATCATATCAAATGGTTCTTGAAGCATCTAATCTTCGACCCATTTCCATCAAGAAGGCTAACAATAACGGCGAGGTGGAATTTTCTATCGAATATAGCGCCGATAGAGTGCATTTTATTTATCCTGGTCCCAAACGCAATGTGGTCGAGAAAGTTCCAGAAGATAGATATGATGTCCATACCGTTTTACTCTCTGTCCGCGGTTTTCCCCTGGAGCAACGAGAAGCTAAAATTACACTGGTAACTCCCGAACACCCTAAAGGCGTTGGCTCCTATATCAAAGTTGTCGGTAGCGAACAGGTCACTACACCCGCTGGCACTTTCGATTGCTACCAGCTTGAAGCAGGAATTGATGGATTGCTGGGGAAAATAGTCAAAACGAAGTTCTTCTTTTGGTTAGAGAAAAATCCGCCCTATCGGTTAATAAAAAATACCGATTCAGATGGTGAACGTACAGTAACTTTAGTTAACTACGAATCAGGACATTAAAACGTAATGCGTAAAACGTAATATGTGTTGCGTGTTGCGTATTGCGTGGTATGTAGAGTTGGCACCCACACTTTTAAACAACTCACACCAAACGTTTAAGAGACGTGCGCATACAAACCAAGTTAGATGTCCGCGTGCGTCCATCAGGTCAGTGGTATCTATAGGGAGAGCGTTACGATGAAATGCTCATGGACGATTTTGGGGATAGTAATTATAATCGTTATATCAAACACCAATCTTTCCGCTCAAAACTTACTGATAACGGATTATAAGGTTCCAGTCAGTTCAGCGCGTAGCTTTTCAATTGACCTTAATGCTAATTATGCGACGATTGGAAGTGAATTAACGACTGATAAGGGGAACATCGGCGCGGTTTATAAGAATTTTTATGAATCATTGCCTTATGCATATTCGCTTGATTCCGTTGGCGCATTTTCTCGAAACAAAGGAGCGAAACAATTATACAACTATAATATTGACGTGGAAGGGCAAATTAAAAAATATATCTGGACAACTCATGACCTGTTTGGTTCTATCAAGCTCCACTCCGCATATTTTAAGGATTACGACCGACCTCCTACCGACCTAACTGTTGGTTTGGGTTGTGGACGGTTTGTCAATGTAACTCCATTGGCAAAGGCGGTTAGGGTTGAGGACTTTTTCCTCAGTGAGAATTTATTATACGATGATTTGCCCGCGCCAACAATGATTCAGTTTGGTCAGGTGATTGAGCGACAATCGGAATTTGAAAGCAACTATGGAAGCACCTATAAAGTCCACTGGTATGAGGAAATGGCAAAATTGATACGAGCATCGGGGATGCTTAAAGGAGAACAAATAGATGCTATCGGGATTCTCAGGATGGACGATGTGCTATTTCGGCAGAAAGTTAGTGATAGATTTTATGGTTGGGATGCAACGTTGGGTATCAAAAGAGAATTACTCACAGCAACGAAAGAACAAAAAGCAAAATCAGCCGCGGATATCACGGTTAGATATTCTCATCCATTGGGCTGGCGCTCTCAGTGGAATGAGCGTCTCATCGCCAATAGTCCGATGGACAAGGAGTTGTTCACCAAAGCTTATGACTTAACTATCCATAGCGATTTCACTTACGAAATGACGAACCGTATCGATTTTGCTTTAAATCATTCAGCTATAATTAAAAGGGAAAAGCGTCTCACTGATTTTGAACATTTATTTACAAATTCTTTGCGAATTTCGTTCGTGTTTTACATCGAAAACTCTGTGAATCTCGTTACGAATATGCAGTTGAATAAAACCAGTGAAACTGCAATCACGACTAATTTTGTCTTGGCTTTAAACTATCGGGTTTTCTAAAGGAGAATGGGAGACAAAGAGGAGAATAGGTGAAGTAAGGAGAAGTGGAGATTTCTCCTCCAACATTACCATTTTCTCCTATAAAATGCCCAAGATGTGCTAATCAGGGTGTCTTCTGGCTTGCCAACCACTTTGTATAAAGCGTCTTATCAACTAAAACTCGCTCTTGGGCCACCAATTCTACAAAAATCGTCAGGACCTGTTCAAAAACGGATGCCTTCAACCGCCCAATAGATGTAAGTATCAACGATTGGTCAGCTTGAATGAGTGCATCTACTTTTACTCGACTTGGCACTTTCAATACACCATTTTCTAAATCCGTCTGTTGAATAAGCACGGAGTAGTCAGTACGACTGAGATTAGTGGTCAGCGTGCAAACAATGACATCATCATAAGTAGCGTTATAAGCGTCAGTAGACAAAACCAATGCCGGACGAACTTTGGCGGAAGTCAAATCGGAGAATGGAAATGGAAGCAGTACCAACTCACGTTGTTTGTAACCAAACTTTTCTTTTAGAAAGAAAAGTTTGATCAAAAGAAATTAAGAGGAAAAAAGTAACTTTTCCAGATTGCATCATCTTCGTCCTTCCAGAGTTTTTCTAATGCGGCTTCACCCAAAAAGCGAAAAGTTTTTAGTTCGTCCAATTGGGTTTCGTCGGCTATTAATACGAGGATATTACCTCGTTGAATACAACAAATTTTGTTCTTTTTAGGTTGTAAAAGGGCAACCAGTTCTTTGGCTAAAATGGCTTCTCCTGTTGGAGAAAGCGAAATTTCTTTAATCATTGTGTTCCTCTTTAGGCTTTGTTTATACACTTGCATGCTCCTGTTGAATTGTTCAACCAAAGCGCGCAAAATTCAGAAAGATAGACAGAAATAATTGTTCGCAAACTCATTTCATATTAGAAATATTATACTTGACGACAAGGAATCTGTCAAACAAATTTATCTTACAGAGAAATTTACAAATGAGCAAGTCTGCAAATTACCGATTCATTCCCGACTGATTCTTTGAATCAGCCGGGGTCTTCTCGGTAATTAAGATAAAATGGTGAGATAAGGTGTTACAATACATATCAAAGCGTTTACTTTCAGTCCTCATATCTTTATTAGGAGTATCTGTAATCGTTTTTTTCATGGTGCGTTTAACTGGCGACCCAGTTACAGCAATTCTCGGTCAACATCCGAGCCCTGAAGCAGAAACAGAATTAAGGCAAAAGTGGGGACTTGACAAACCCTTACCAACGCAATATCTCAATCTTCTTTGGAATCTCGTGCGTTTAGACCTTGGACGTTCATATCGAACTTATGCAAGTGTAACCAACGATATTAAAGAGCATTTTCCCGCCACTGCTGAATTGACCATCGCAAGCATGCTTTTTGCTACATTTTTTGGCATCGCCGCAGGTGTAATAGCCGCCACGCGGCGTGGCACAATATTTGATTACTCGAGCATGTTTGGTTCGTTGGTCGGTGTCTCTATGCCGATATTTTGGCTGGCGATGACGCTCATTATTATATTTGCTTTTTGGCTAAGTATAGTCCCTATCTCGGGTAGAATTAGCAGTGACATTTATCCTCCCTTGACTACGCCAACAAATTTTTATATCATAGATAGCATCATATCAGGCAACTTCGCCGCATTTTTCAGTACACTGTGGCATTTACTTTTGCCGGCAGTCACTTTGGGGACAGTGCCGCTTGCGATTGTGGCACGCATGACCCGCTCCAGTTTATTGGAAGTGATGAATGCAGACTATGTCAGAACCGCGCGGGCAAAAGGGTTGGCGGAAAAGGTTGTCATTATGAAACACGCTCTGAAAAACAGCATGATACCGGTCATCACGGTGATTGGGCTGGAATTTGGATATTTAATGGGTGGAGCAGTGATGACTGAGACTATATTCGCCTGGCCAGGCATTGGCAAATGGTTGTATGATGCTTTAGCGGCGCGAGATATGATGCAGATTCAAGGGGGCGTGTTGTTTATCGCGGTTTTGTTTATGTTAGTGAATTTGACCGTTGATATTTTATATGCGTATTTTGACCCGCGCATTAGGATTGGTGGAAGCAAAACATGAGAGAAGGTTACCGTGAAACAGTTCGTACTTTTATCCGCAACAGGATGGCGACTATTGGCGCTGGAGTGATTCTGTTTTTCACTGTTGTCGCTATTTTAGCTCCATTGTTAGCACCACATGACCCAACTGCTGCGGATGCGGCGGTACGCCTTAAAAAACCGTCGCTCAAGCATCCATTGGGGACTGATAGAAATGGCCGAGATGTGCTTTCAAGAATCATTTATGGTTCTCGGCTTTCACTGCAGGTCGGGATAGTCGCGGTGGGGATAGCCATTATCATCGGTTCACTTCTTGGTTTGTTTGCGGGCTATTATGGTGGCTGGTTGGATAATGTGGTTATGCGACTGATGGACATCATGCTGGCATTTCCCAGTATTCTTTTAGCGATTGTAGTGGTCGCCGCTTTAGGGCCAAACCTGTTCAACGCCATGATAGCCGTTTCCATTGTGTCCATTCCAGCCTACGCCCGTATCCTGCGCGCTTCTGTGCTGACCATTAGAGAACGAGAATACGTCCTCGCCGCAAAGGCTTTAGGCGCAAGTGACCGGCGCATAATTACGACTGCTGTGCTGCCAAATTGCCTGGCACCGTTGATGGTGCAGGCGACATTAGGAATGGGCACTGCTATCCTCGACGCCGCAGGGCTAAGTTTTTTGGGATTAGGTGCGCGCCCACCCGCGCCCGAATGGGGAGCTATGCTGAATGAAAATTTCTGGTCAATGCGAGTCGCGCCCTGGACAGTAACAACACCGGGCGTGGCTATATTGCTCGTGGTTTTAGGTTTCAACCTTCTCGGCGATGGATTGAGAGATATAATGGACCCGCAACTTATCAAAGGACGGGGAAAAATGAAAAGTGAAATGTGATAATGGTTTAATCACGTTTCACATTTCATTCTTCACGTATTATTCCGCTTCTCGGATGTCCCTGCGACGACAGCAGTATTTATAAATCCCTGGTATAATCGTGTTCTTTTTGTTTACTGGATGGCAGAATCGATCTTATCCTATCCAACGCCGCAAAAGGCATAACGCTAAATACCGTTTTCCAAAAATGCCCAGGATAAAGCTTGCGGATACGGCTGAATTTCAGATAATGTGCATTGCTGTAGTAGGCCTCATACATCTGTAGGACGATGTCATTGAGTTGTTGTGTTGTGAGATGCTTTGTCTTAATGTTCGCCGCAAAGCCGTGGTAGCGTGAAAAATCGTCAGGGTTTGTTACTAATCCCTCGGCGAGCAATTCTTCCCGAATTGCCGTTTTGGCATGCGGCGTCAGGATAAAGAAAATCGGCATGTCAATGCTCAATTTCCGGGAGAGCCGAAATGTATCCCACAGCACTTCTTCATCGTCATCTGGATTGCCGACGATGAACCCGCCGGCGATAATAATGCCGTTGTCTTTTAAATATTGTACCGCTTTAACTGTATCATGCTCAACTGCGTATGATTTCCCTAAAAAATTTAAGTTTGCTTGCGTTACGCTTTCTATTCCCAGGAATACTAATTGCACCCCTGCATCCCCCATTTTTTGCGCCAGCTTTTCGTTAGATGCGATACCTCGTGTGCTCGCTTGAACGGAATAATGCATATCATTGAGACGCGCGTCGATAATCGCTTCGCATATCTCCTCAAATCGTTTTACGTCTAAAGTGATATTATCATCCGCCATTCCCACCGATTTTGCTCCATATGCTCGAACATTTCTAATATCCTGGAGGATTCTGTCTATTTTATATTGTCTAAAATTTCGCCCATACATACGTCTAATTGAACAAAATTTGCAATTATGCGTACAGCCTCTGGATGTCTCAATCGTATCTAATGGGACACCAAAGCCATGAAACCCTTTTTTTAGCAATCTCACATCCCTGCGGGGAAGTTGAAGTGTATTGAGGTCGATAAGTTCTCGCGGTGGATTGTGAAAAAAAGAACCATTGACTTTGTAAGATAAGCCCGCTATGTTATCATATCCTAAATCAGAATTGATGGCATGAACTAATTCGTTGAAAGTAATTTCGCCTTCGCCTCTGATGATAAAATCGACATACTCAGAATCAGAAGCACGAGCAATTTCATCATACATTAAAGTCGGATGGTATCCGCCAAATACGGTGAGAATGTTTTTATCGTATTCCTTCACTAACTTCGCTAATTTAATCGCCGTCGAATACTGAAAACTCATGCAACTCAAGCCTACCAGATTGGGTTGATGAATCTGCAAAAATTTACGGACATATTCCTCCGCTTTTTGCTTGACTAAAACTAAATCCGCAACTTTGACATCGCAAATGCTGGAATCAACGGTTCCAGCTATGGAAATCAAGCCCAAATTCGGCACCTTCGTGGCGACATCAAATTTCGCAATACTGTTTGGCATTGCCAATAATAATACTTTTATCATTTTTTAATTATCAACTTGGGTTAATTAGGTAATTGGGAAATAAATGTAGCGGGTATTCCCAATTTCTAAGATTGATGAGTGATGAATGATGAGTGTTCGCTTCGCTCAGTAGTCCCCTCCTCCGGAGGGGCAGGGGTGGGTACTTCGTAAACTGCCTTTATCCAGCACTTATCACTCATCACTCATCACTTATTATCATTTATGCTTGCTGATTTATATGGGGATTCTACTGATTCTACTGATAACCCCTTATCTTTAGTGATAAACCGCAGAACCTTATATAAAATGGCGATGGATACAATTATCCAGAGAATCCCCCATAAGTAGTACGGAATCCCTGTCAATCCCTGGAGAGCGTGCGCATCGCTACCCATTCGTTGTTCGCTTCCAAAACGGAGTACATCGTCCCGAATGTCAAATATCGCATAGCAACACGAAACAGTAGCGATAAATTTGGCAATGAATACCCTGATGGAATTAGGCGCTATTAAACCGACTGCTCCGAAGAAGAGGATGGCGATGGCGCAAATACCTGCGGTGAACCAGTCCCTTACGAAGAAAGCGGTTTCAAGAAGGAGCCCGAGCCCTATCAACCACGGTAACCAGGAAGCCGCCCACGTATGGGAAAGTAAAAGAAGAATAGCGCCAATGATGATAGAACCCAGATAACCCGCAGAAGCAATAATGAATTTTTTCCAACCTTGCATTGTTTCGGAAATTTGATATTGCGTGATACCGCCTTGTTGTCGGTTCACTGCAAGTTTTACCGCTTTTCCACCCAGAATGGAAGCAGCGAGCGCATGTCCTGTTTCATGCATGGTTACAGTAAACAGCTTAATGGGATAAATAAAGATAGTGTTCCAGGCGAACCAGGTTACTATAACGAAAA
>Ga0194125_10001318_pt1 | contig 42111 bp, 29 predicted proteins | sample TA2KigC250mmetaG_FD_148626 | JGI IMG/M metagenome (GOLD analysis project Ga0194125, IMG submission 148626) | Freshwater microbial communities from Lake Tanganyika, Tanzania - TA2015034 Kigoma Deep Cast 250m | ecosystem: Environmental > Aquatic > Freshwater > Lake | place: Tanzania: Lake...
CAGGTCCTCGAAGATCGGCCGCCGGCGCAGCCGGTCCGGCTCGAACCCGTTGATCGTCTCGACCCGCAGGAGCGAGTGATAGCGCTCGTTCTCCTTGGGAGGACGCACGGGTCCGCTCACGGTGTCGCCGGTACGCAGATTGAACCGCCGGATCTGCGTCTCCGCGACGTAGACGTCCGTGCGCGGATCGGACGTGTACGAGCCCGACCGCAGATACCCGCGGTTATCCGGCAGCACATCCAGTATCCCGTAGCGGCGTTGCAGCCCATCGTCGTCGCCCCGGGACGCGAGCAGGATGTTCATCAGCAGGTCCTGCTTCTTCAGCGCCTGCACGTCCGGGATGCCGAGGCCCGCGCAGATCTCCCGCAGCTCCGGCGGCGTCTTGCCCACCAGTTCCGGATAGGCGAGACCCTTCGGCCGCACTGAGACGCGCGGCAGCTCATCCACCGGCTCCTCGGCAGGCGCCGGCTCGGGCTCCGGCTCCGGCTCTTCGGCCTCGGCCTCGAATACGGGCTCCAGGGAAACGTCCTCGTCTGCGACCGGTTGTCTACTCCTGCGTGGGGGACTCATAGGCCTCTGGCTTCAGGACTGCGACATAGGGCAGTCCGCGGTAGTGTTGGGCAAAGTCCAGCCCGTAACCTACGACGAACCTGTCTGGGATCTCGAAACCGACGTATCGAGGGTGGAACTCCACCGCTCGGCGTGAGGGCTTATCGAGTAGCACGCACACCTCGACCGAGGCCGCACCCTTGGCTCGCAGGCACTCCGCGAGGGCGGCGAGGGTCCGCCCCGTGTCCACGATGTCCTCTACCACAAGCGCGTGTATTCCCTCAATGGGACGGTCCAGGTCCTTTGTCAGCTCACACGCGCCCCGCGAGACCGTGCCGTCGCAGTAGCTCGACGCGCCCACGAACTCAACCGTAGCGGGCACCGTCAGCCTGCGCAGCAGGTCCGACAGGAACACCGCCGATCCGTTCAGGACGCCCACGACCACCAGCGGCCGTTCCGCATAGTCCCGGGAGACCTCCGCCGCGAGTTCAGCCACCTTCCCCGCGATCTGCTCCTCCGTGAGCAAGACCTCAGCGATGTGCTCCGTGTACGCGGCAGGCCCCGCCAGGGCGCTCATCGTCGCCGCTACTCCCATTCGATGGTGGCCGGCGGCTTCGTGGTGACGTCGTACAGGACGCGGCTGACCCCTCGCACCTCGTTCACGATTCGCGTCGCAATCCGCCCGAGCACGTCGTACGGAATCCGCGCCCAGTCCGCGGTCATGAAGTCATCGGTGACGACCGCCCGGATGACCACCGGATACCCGTGCACTCGGTCGTCGCCCAGCACACCGACTGTGCGCACATCCGGCAGCGCCGCCAAGTACTGGCTGATCTCGCGCTGCAGCCCCGCCGCCTCGATCTCCTGCCGCACGATCGCGTCCGCCCGCTTCCCGATGTCTAGCTTCTCCGGGGTAACCTCGCCATTGACGCGCACCGCAAACCCGGGCCCGGGGAACGGCTGCCGATAGGCGATCTCCTCGGGCAGGTCCAGGGCGAGAGCGACCTGTCGAACCTCGTCCTTGAACAGGAGCCGAAGTGGCTCAACATTCGTCAGCCGCATGTCCTCCGGCAGCCCCTCCACGTTGTGGTGGCTCTTGATGCGGGCGGTCGCCCCTCCCCCACTCTCGATCACGTCGGGGTACAGCGTGCCATGGGCGATGAACTCGAAGTCCCCGAGCTTCGCGGACTCCTCCTCAAAGACGCGGATGAAGGTCTCCCCCACCACCTTGCGCTTGCGCTCCGGGTCCGAGATGCCCGCAAGGTTGTGCAAGAACCGCTCGGAAGCCTCGACAGCGACGAACGACTCACCCAGCAGCGGGGCAAAGGTCGCCCTGACCTGCTGCGGTTCACCCAGGCGCATCAGGCCCGTATCGATGAACATGCAGACGGCGCGCTCACCCACAGCCCGCCGGGCCAGCAGAGCGACGACCGCCGAGTCCACCCCCCCGGACATGGCGCACAGGATGCGCCGGTCCCCGACTGTCTCGCGAATGCGCGCGACAGCCTCATCGACGAAGTCCGCGCTGGTCCAGTCGCCCCTACACCCGGCGGCGTTGTACAGGAAGTTGCGCAGTAACTTGGGCCCGAAGGGCGTGTGCGAAACCTCAGGGTGGAACTGAACGCCGTACAGCCGCCGGTCCGGGTCGCCCATCGCCGCCAGGATGCCGTCCGCGCTGACCGCGAGCCGCCGGAACCCGGTCGGCGGCGCCGTAACGTGGTCGCCATGGCTCATCCAGCAGGTCGGCTGTCGCTCGATGCCCTCGAACAGCCCGTCGCTTCCGTCTTCCTCGATCGCGATCTGCGACAGGCCGTACTCGCGCGTCGTCCCCGGCTCCACGTTCCCGTCCATCACGTGCGCCATGAGCTGGTGCCCGTAGCAGATGCCCAGCACCGGTATCCCCGCCTCGAACAGCTTCGGGTCCACCGTCGGCGCGCCCTCGCCGTACACGCTGGCCGGCCCGCCCGACAGGATGATCGCCTTCGGCCGCTCCGCCAGCAACTCCGCCAGCGGGACGTCGTGCCGCCGCATCTCGCAGTACACGTTCTGCTCGCGAACCTTGCGCACGATCAGTTGCACATACTGCGCCCCGAAATCGAGGACGACCGCCAGTTCGTGCGAACGGGAATCCGGCGTCATGCGTGGTGCGACCCTCTTGTGATGCACTGCGGCGCGTCGGCCGGGCTGGGGTTCATCCGGATCACTCTACGTGGGCGCTGCCATGTGGTCTCGCTGCCGAGGCACGCGGCGGTCTCATCCGGTCACGCCATCGGGGATTCACAACCGTCCAAGATCGACACGCTCGAACCTGCCGTGGGGCACAAGACGACGGCCGACCCTACTGCGTCTCGTTGCCACCAACGTTCACGGGCAAGTCAGCCGGGGAATCGCTCTGGATGCGAGTCTGGCGTCGCGGTGTACGCTCAATGACGCTCGACGAGGCCCAACCGATCCGGCCTCTACGGTCGAGTATACCAAGTGGGTCAAGGCTTGTCAACGAGGCCGCGCACGATTCTCACCGCGTCCGAGGGCCAGGCTACTCAAGCCGTACGGTGTAGCCGAGGGCCGACTCCTGAGGCGGACCCAGCGTCTCCGCCAGCGCACGCACAGCGGGCGACCTCTCACTCCAACAGACTCGTTGCGCGGCGACCATGCCCGTAGCCATGTACGGGTAGCGAAGGTCGTAGCAGTCGTAGAGTCTGCAGAGAAACGACTCGAAGCGCAGCAGGCTGTCCGGAGGGGGAAACGCGCTGTAGACCTCCCCGGCGTGCTCCTCCTCCGGATCGACCAACACGAGGCCCACGGACTCGTAGCGCGAGGACTCGTTCCGCACGAACCTGCGCCCGGTGAGGTTCGCGAGCACACTATGGTACCGGACGACGCTGGCCACAACCGCGGCCGCATCTCCCTCGCCGACCACGCACACATCGTTCTGCGCAATGCCCGGCCTCGTTGAGCGGTTCGCCCGTATCAGCGACAGGAAGCCATAGACCAGTCCCGGATACATCATGTGGACGTTGGTACAGTCGCCAATCGCCTCTTCCATCCGGTTGGTCAGATTGCGGAACGCACCCCCCGTGCCCTTCACCGAGACCGCCAGCACCGGCCCGAGGTCAGGCTTGGTGACCACGACATCGATGCCTTTGGTCCTCAGTCCGCCGATCACTGTCCGCTCTGACACCGTCGCTACGGAGGGGTCGAACTCCAGCAGGTGTTGCCCCGCTGCCCGCCGGTACGTGAGCGGCGGATGGGGCGTAACCTCATCCGGCAGGAATCCTCCCTCCAGGACCAGTCGCAGCGCGATGTACTGGTGGATGGGTCGGATGTGAGCTTGGCTCTGGGTCTCGCTGCTGCGTGCGAAGACCTCCAGGGCCGGCCGCAGGCACAGGTAGGGCGGCGTGCCCTCAAGCCACGTGTCGCCACTGTCGGGCAAAGTCGATCCCCTCCAGAAGAACGTCCAGGTCCTGACGGTTCAGCGCAAGGCCGCCCCAGGGGACGACCACGCGCCCCGCCTCTCTGGGCTCCAGCTTCAGCAGGCCCCCTCCCAAGGGGTGCCCTTCCACCTCTTGGCTCAGCCGACTCAACGGCGTACACCAGGCCTCCTGCAGCTTGCCGAACGCCTCGCCGTTACGCATCCGCACCGTGTGGACCGAGTTGGTGCACACACAGGCCGCGAGGTTCTGGACCAGCGCCGTCTCCTTGCCACTCATCACGGAAAGAAAAGCATCGGGCACCACGACCCCCGGGACGCTGTACCACGGATCGCGCACGCGGCACTTGTAGCGGCGCCCAGCCTCTCGTCCCTCGGCCGAGTCCAGGTACCGGCGCACGCCGTCCGGCAGCGGGCCCGTAGGCGGCAGCGCAAGGAGGAGCACGGGAAGGTCACTCCGCAGCCACTCCTCCACCGTCGCCTCATCGACAACGCGAGGCGGAAGCTGCTCGCCGCGACGCACGGCAACGCGGGTGAACGCCCGCGGCACGCCCCACAGGTCGGCCGCGCGAAGGGTCAGATGGAAGAAGTCATTCGCGCCGGTCACGTACCCGATGCTGACGTCCGCGACATCGGCCAGCCGTTTCGTGCCGGGGTCCGCACTGAGTCGCTCGTAGAGCCCGAGCACGGCCGGCGGAAGAAGGTGCTTCCGCAGCCTCGCCCCATCCCGTGTCACTTCGCTCACGGGCACGCGCCGCGACGCAGAGGGGGGAGCCTCGGAGCAGTCGAACCGGTCTACGACGGCGAGGTCCACCCCGTCCGTCTTCCCACCGCAGCCCTCGGCGTACAGCACCCATGTGTCCTCCGAAAGCTCCGGGAACAGCTTGTGGCGCACCGCCACCACCAGAACCCGGCTGAAGTGCGCGCAGAGCGCGCCCAGCAGTGTACGGGCGTACGTGGCGTGCCCTATCTCCGCCGGCACGACGAACCCCAACCGCCCTCCCGGTCTCAGCAGACCTGCGGCCACGGCCACGAAGGGCGCCCACGACGACGTGAGCTGCGAGAAGCTCGCCCCCAGTCTGCGCGATAGCGCAAGGGCCATCTCCCGCGTCTTGCCGGTGAAGTGCTGGTACCGGATGAAGGGTGGATTGCCCCCAACCGCGTCGAAACGGTGCTCGCAGCGGAGGGCCCACTGGAAGAAGTCGGCGTGATGGACCGTCGCGTGCGGCGCCCGCTCTCGCGCAGCCCTCCATGACGACTCGCAGGACTCGACCCCCGTGGACTCGCGGTGCGCCTCGAGAAAGCGACCATCCCCGCACGACGGATCGAGAAGCGAGTCAGTCCGGTCGCGGACCAGCCACTTGGTGAGCGACGCCACCACATGGGGCGGCGTGTAGTACTGGCCGAGTCGCTTCTTCGCGTCCGTGAGGGCCATCCTCTGTCTCCGCGGCTGGGCAGCCGGCGACCTCACTGTAAGCCGCCTGTCTGTTGGTGTCAAGGAGTGCGGCTCCCTCCGCCTCAGACCACCGGCGGCACGCCCGTCTCCGCGAGGGGGTGTGTCGGCAGGGGCTCCCAGACGCACTCCTCGTCGGCCGGGCCGCTCTCCTGCGAGAAGACGTGCCGCCAGCGCTTCTTGAAGGTCATCCCGTTCTTGATCGTGACGTAGCGGAAGTTCACGTCTACGGAGCCGTCGGTGGTGACGTTCTCGAAGTGGTACAGCTCGGCGACCGGCTCGTAGAGGACGCGGAAGCCGTTCTGCCGGGCGTGGTAGCAGTAGTCGAAGTCCTCGAACTGTGCGGGGTTGAAGATCTCGTCGAGCCCCCCGATGGCGTCCGGCACGGCGCGCTTCATCAGCCACGCGGCGCTGATGAGGCACTGCACTTCCCGGCGGACGTTGTGCTCGGGATCATCCAGAGGTCGACCGCGGCCAAGGTACTTCGGGCGGCCGTTCGGCGAGATGGCTGCGCCCGCGTGCTCGATGTCGTAGGGCGGAAAGGGGTACACGAGCTTCGGCCCGACGATCCCCGCGCTCGGCTCGTCCTCCAGCGTTCGCATGAGCGTGCTCAGCCACCCTCGGCTGCGCATCGCCGTGTCGTTGTCCAGGAAGCCGATGTACGCGCCCGCCGCAATCTTCAGCCCCTGGTTCCGCGCCGTGCACGCTCCCACGTTGGAGTCGTTCTCGATCAGGTGGAAGGCTACGCCCGCCTGCTCCGCGAGAGCCGGGAACGAGTCTCGCAGGTAATCGACCGAGCCGTCCTGCGAGCCGTTGTCGATGACGATGATCTCGCCCGGAAGCGGCTCGCCCTTCAGCAAGGACTCAAGGCAGAGGGCGGTGTAGGGCTGCTTGTTGTAGGAGACGACGATCAGCGAGGTCTGCGGCGGCATCTGAGGCTCCCAGTCTCAGGACCTTCCCCCGCGGGCCCCCGCCGGGGCCTTTGGAGGACAGGCATTCCTGTTGCTTGCCGCAGGCGCGTAACGGTCAGCGCTTGCCAGATTGTCGTAACGCTGCCCGGCGGTTGTTCTGGATGTCGAGGATGTCGTGAGCGTCCAGCCCGCGGGCCGGGCAGCGGAGCGTGACGGTGCCGTCGGGCGTCTGGAAGACGAAGTGTCGGTCGGCCGGGTCGAAGGTGACGTCGAAGAGGCGTTCGCGATGCTCGCGGCCAAAGGAGTAGTCGCAGCCGGCGATGGAGGTCTTGCCCACGCGATCGGTGCGTCGCTGCCAGCGGAACCGGGCGAGGTACTGATCGACACGGTCGAGGGAGAAGGACTGCGACTCACGATCCGGCGTGTAGGGTCGTCGGGGCCCGGCGGCTTCGGGATGGGCCTGCAAGGGCGAACGTCCGGTGCACGAACCGGCGCGGGACGGATAGGTATGGTTGAGGAAATCGACCGTCTGGCGGGAGAGTTCCCGAAGTTCGTCGAGCGAGGCGAACGGTCCGCCACGCAGGACGAGGCTGTTGTAGGTGCGGTTGAACCGCTCGACACAGCCGTTCTGCGTGACTTGGCCTTTGGTGATCGTCTCGTGGGCGATGCCCAGGCCGACGAGCCAGAGAGTGAAATGCGAGGGGAAGCCGGTCTGCGGCATGGTGCCGACGAAGCAGGAGCCTTTGTCGGTGCGCAGGATGTCGGGCAGCCCCCAGCGAGCGAAGCAGGCGCGGCAGGCGCCCTGCATGTCGCGGCCGGTCAGCGTGGCGTTGGTGCGCTGCAGCTGGAAGACCTCCGCGCCCACGGTCACCGAGGAGTAGACGTCGCGCACGTTGGCCACCGTGACCTGGTGCGGCAGACCCGCGACGCGGCACTTCTCCTTCAGGTCCATCTGCCAGAGGTGGTGGGCGTGTTGCGTCTGCCGCGCCAACGGCGTCACGGGCACCTGTTGCCGCAGCGGCACTTTGGGGGGGCGATTCTCCCAGTCCCGCACATACCGATAGAAGGACGACAAGGCGGGAACCGCGGCGCGCAGTTCGGGGGTCAGCTTCGGATCGGCCAAGACGTGCTGGCGCAAATACGGCAGGCCCCACTGCGGGTGCTGTTGCCGCAACCGTCGCACCACCTCGATCACCTCCGACGGAGTCCGATGCCACAGACCGATCGGCTTCCGGGGGCGGTCGGCCAGGGCCTGGCGGCCCTTCGCCCGCCCCTCGCGCCACCACTTGCGGGCCGTCTCATAGTGAATGCCCAGGTCTGCCGCGATCGCGGCCAACGACTCGCCGGCTCGATGGCGGTCCAGAATAGCCACGCGCTGCTCCGGCGTCAACGGTGAACGCATGAGAATCCCTCCCTGAGTGGCCAGCTCACGGAGAGAGTTCGACGCCGAGTCCCAATTCACCTGCATGTTATACCGTTACGATACTGTGGCAATTCGACCGATACGCGCCTTTGACAAACAACAATCCTGCCTGTCCTCCACATACGGAGCCCGCCCATGCAATACAGCGAGGGCACGGTCGGTCGGGTGTTCGCAGTTCGGCTGGAACACGGAGAGCCGATGCCGGAGTCACTGGAGCGCCTGGCTCTGGAGAAGGGCGTCCAGTGTGGGCTGGCGATCATGGTGGGCGGCGCGGAGGAGGGAAGTCGATTCGTCGTCGGCCCTCGGGACGGAGCGGCGACGCCGGTCGTACCGATGGTCGGCGTCCTGTCGGGCGCACACGAGGTAGTGGCGGTCGGCACCCTCTTCCCGGACGAGGCGGGGCGTCCGGTCCTGCACATGCACGCCGCTTTCGGGCGGGGCGATCGCACACTCAGCGGCTGCATCCGCGAGGGGATCGTCGCGTGGCAGGTCCTGGAGGTCATCCTGCTCGAACTCGTCGGCCTCGACGCCACGCGCGTCCCCGATGAGGCGACGGGCTTCCGCCTGCTTCAGTGCCGGTAGTCACGGCGCCCTACGGCACCTCGTTGGCTTTGACCGCCTCGGTGGCCCGGTCAAACCAGGCGGTTCCCAGGTAGAGGTTCGTCACCGGGTCCTTATCGGCGAGCCTCCGCCACTCGCGCAGGGCCTCCGCGCGATTGCCCGCCTTGAGCAGGATCTCCCCCGCATGGAACAGCGCCTCACCCGCGCGCTCCGTGCCCGGGTACTGCTTGGCGAACGCGCGCAGGGTCTCCACGGCTTCGTCCGTCTTCTTGTCGCGGACCAGCCGGTCCACTTCCTTCGTGAAGGCGCCCCAGGCCTCCTCCGCGGCTCCCTCCAGGACCGCCCGGTCATGCCAGACGCTTGCGGCGCAGGGATTGGCCTTGGGGTCGGGGTCAGCCAGCTTCCTCCATTGCGCCACAGCCTCCGCGCGCTTGCCGGCCTTCATGAGGACCTGGCCCGCGTAGTAGAGCGCCTGGCAGCCGCGGTCCGTGCCCTCGAAGTCCTTGTGACCCTGGGCGTCCTGGTGCTGCGCGAACGCGCGCAGCCGCTCCGCGGCCGCATCGGGCTTCCCCTCCTTCAGGAGCGCTTCGACCTCGTCGGCGACCGGGCCGTACGCGATCTCGGCCCGCAATTCCCGGAGGGCGCCCAGGGAGTAGCCGGCCCATTCCGTGTCCTCGCACGGCACCTTCCCCTTCGCCCCCTCGAACCATGCCCACGCCTCCTCCGCCTGCCGTTGCCCGTCCAGTAGGCGTTTGGCTGCCGCGGCTGCCTCTGCCGCCTTGCCCTGCGCCGTCAGCGCCTCCTTGGCCAGGCGGTCCGGCTCCACCGAGGCCAGCAACGCACCCCCCAACAGGAACTGCGCTTTGCACCGCAGCTTGCTCTCGGGGTACGCGCCGATGTGCTTGGAGATGGCCTCGACGGCCTGTTGCGCCTGTCCGTCGGCCAGGTGGGCGATGCCCAGGTCAAGCCACGCCGTCTCACCGATCCCGAGGGCGTTGTTCTTGTCCAGGTCGAGAGCCTTCGTCAGTGTCTCCCGACCGGCCGCGTAGCGCTGCAGCTCCACGTACAGCCCCCCGAGCTCGGCCAGGGCGCGCGCATCGTTCGCGTTCCCGCGCAGCTTCTCATGGACGCCCATGATCGCCTGGACCTGTTGGAGCACCTGCAGGAAAACCTCCGGCTTCGCGTACCCGTACACCATGTGCTCCAACTCGCCGTCGGGGTTGATGAACAGCGTGATGGGGTATGCCTGACCGCGGCCCTGGCCCTCGACCTTGAAGTCCTCGTGGCCCGGCTCAACCTGGAAGCCCACCTCCTTGCGGCCTGCGCCGTAGGCGTCGAGGAACGGTTGGTTTGCCGCGGCGAGCGCATCGACGCGCACACAGAGGAAGTCGCGCAAGGCCTTGTCCACCTCGATGTGGCCGAAGGTGTGCTGCTCCATCAGGAGCGTGAGTTGCTGGTTCTCAAGGCACACGAAGGCCATGATCGGCTCGCGCGCGGCCGGGGCTCGGTCGAGGGCCGCCCGCCACGGCTCGCGCGCATCGGCCGCCAGCAGCCAGTTGGGCCCCGCGTGCCCCGGCGATCCAACAAGCAGCGTCCCGGATGCAAGAAGAAGGGCAAGCCCCACCAACCGCACAATGCGCGCCAACATGCTCACCGCCTTCGCTGACGGCCGAAACCCCGGCCGTCGGATTCGCGCCCACATGGTTCAGTGCCCTCCCCCGGAATCCTCTCTGCGACGTGACCCGTCCAGGCACGTTCTCTACGAGCGTGCATGGGAAGCGTGGGCGGGCGCGATGAATCGCGCCCCTACGCCACAAACGACCGCAGACTGCCGTCATGTAGGGGCACGATTCATCGTGCCCGCGTGTAGGGGCGTGATTCATCACGCCCCATGTCGTGCTTCTCATGCACCCTCTCTACGAACACCCTTGCCGCCCGTCCGTTTCCGTAGGCGTCACCTTGCGTAGAAGGCCCGGATAGCATGGGGGTTACCACTCAGTAGCGTGCGCCGCCCCTCCGTGAAAATCCCCCAAATGGGGGATTGATCTGGCCTCCCAGATTTGGTACCATAATGCCAAATCCAACGCGAGAGGCAGCGCGATGAGAACTGCTCTGCGGGTATCCGAAGCCACATCCCTCGCTTTGCATGCCATGGCGCTCTTGGCTCAGAACGGTCGGCACTCGTTGTCCTGCAATGACATGGCCTCCACGCTCAGCGTGTCGGAGGCCCACCTGTCCAAGGTCCTGCAGCGATTGGGGAAGCAGGGCTTCGTGTCCTCCACCCGGGGCCCCAAGGGGGGGTTCCGTCTTGCTCGGTCGGCGGCAGAGGTCTCCCTGTTGGACGTGTACGAGGCCATCGACGGGCCCGCGCACTTCGGCAACTGCCTCTTCGAGCAACCGGTGTGCGAGGACCACACCAAGTGCATCATGGGCGACCTGCTGTCCTCCGTGGACCAGGAGGTCATGCGCTATCTCCAGCGCACGAAGCTGACCGACCTGATGCCGCTAGAGGCCGTCGCGGCGAAGTAGAGCCTGTCCCCAGACTCGTGGTGGCCGTTGGGACTGTCCCATTTCCTGCCTGTCGTTGGCAGGAAATGAGGACTGTCCCTTGTTGGCGGTGGCGTCTTGGGATAGGCTCGTAGGGGACGCGACGGCAGCGGCCGAGGTCGTCCCGCGTCACGTCTCGGTTCGCGCGAAGTGGATGTCGTTGCGCCACGGAGGGGGTGGGTCCGCGAGAGCGTGGTCGCCCAGAACGGGTCGCAGCGTCGTCAGGAACTCCCGCCAGGTGGCGTCCTCAAGGAGTAGCTCCCCCATCCGCGTTCGGCCCTTGCCGGCGGCGGCTCGCTGATACCACGACAGCACCGCCTCAATGACCTCGTGCACCTTCTCGTCGGGAAGGAACTCCGCAATGCGCTGCGCAGTGATCGGGTGCCGCCCGTGCTTGCCGCCCACGCGCACGATCCAGCCGGTCTCCTCCGCTTCCCACGCCTCCGTCGGGCAACTACGAATGCAGTCGCCGCAGTACAGGCACTTGTCGGGGTGGTAGACGGGCTCGCCCGTCTCGGGGTCGCTCTCGATTGCCCCCTCTCGGCAGGCCTCGGCGCAGATGCGACAGCCGATGCACTTCGCCTGATCCCACGCCGGCCGCACCGCCCCCTGGAACCCCAGATCGGCGCTGCTGGTGCGCACGCAGTCGCTGGGGCAGCCCGAGAACGAGATCTTGAACTTGTGCGCCAGCGACCACTTGCCGAAGAAGCGCTCCGTGACTTCCTGCGCCATCCGCTGCGTATCCGTCAGGCCGTTCGGGTTGTACTCGCACCCTCCGCAGGCGGTTGGCACGCGCACACGCGCCCCGCACGAGGCAATCTCCTGACCGGCTTCGGCCAGCTCCTGCTGCACCTTGCCGATGTCGCGGAAGCTCACGTAGGGAATCTCGACCGACTGGCGCACGGACAGGTGCACGTAGTCGCGCCCGTACCTCTCCGCCACCTCCGCGATCTTCGCCAGCCGCTTCAGCGGCACGCGCCCACCCGGGCACTTCAGCCGGATCGTGAACAGGTCTTTCTGCCGCTGCTTGATGATCCCACCGCTCTTCAGCGTGGGAAAGTCCAGCTCGCCGCTCTTCCCCTCGACGTCCGCCTCCACGACGGCGGTGCCCTTGGTGTCCTCAATGTAGCGATCGACAGACATGACGGCGTTCCCTCACTCCACGATTTCCATCGGTTCCGGCGTCAGGCCGTTCCGGCCCGACCGCCAGGCAGCGAACGTCGGCTCGGCCTGAGCCAGGCCGCAGATGACATACACCGTGTCCTCGACTGCTTCCTGCTCGTCGGTGGGCGACGGCTCCGACCCGCCTCGGGGGTGCGAGTGGTAATACCCGGCGGTCTCCGACTCCCCCGCGATCTCCAGCTCCAACGCAGCGAGCTGTGTCCCGTGATCGACGGCGTAGCGTTCCGTCGGACTTCGCTTCTCGGCGTTCCGTGCACGCAAGAGACCGGTCACGGTCGTCGGATCCCCAGGCGCCCCCAGAAGTACGCCGCAGCACTCGTGCGGGGCGCTTGCGCGTGCGTGCAGCGCGATCTCGTCCAGCACGGCGCGCGTCACTCGGAGAGCCACTCGGCGGCCCCCTCCGCGTCCGTCTCGCAGCTCACCTCATACTCCACGAGGTCGGTGATCGTCCGGTCCGGGCCACAGAGAGCGCACTCCGGATCGCGGCCGCGCTTCGCTTTGGTGAAGGTGCAGTCGAGCGCCTCATAGATTAGCAGCCGATCCGCCAACGAGACCTCGAAACCCAGCAGCAAGTTCAGCGCCTCGACGGCCTGCAGCGTTCCGATGACACCCACAACCGCTCCGAGAATCCCCGCCTCGCGGCAGCTGGGGATCACACCCGGCGGCGGTGGCTCCGGAACGTAGCAGCGGTAACACGGGCTCGCCCCGCCCGGCAGCACCGTCAGCAGCTGCCCCTCGAAGCGCAGCACCGCGCCCGAGACCAGCGGCACGCCCTCCAGCCAGCACGCATCGGCTACCAGGAAGCGCGTCGGGAAGTTGTCCGAGCCGTCGAGCACCACATCGTACTGCGCGACGGCCTCGCGGGTGTTCGCCGCCGTCAGCCGCTCGGCGATAATGTCCACCCGGCAGTCGGGGTTCAGCCCCCCCACGAACTCGGCGGCGCTCACGGCCTTCGACCGGCCGACGTCTGCCGTCCCGTGCACGATCTGCCGCTGGAGATTGGACAACTCGACCACGTCACCGTCGGCGATGCCGATGCGTCCCACGCCCGCCGCCGCCAGGTACTGGATGATCGGTGAGCCCAGACCCCCGGCGCCGACCACGAGCGCGCTGGAGTTCAACAGCCGCCGCTGCCCCTCGACACCCACCTCCTTCAGGAGAATGTGGCGCGAGTAGCGCTCGATCTGCTCGGTGGTGAAGTCGAAGCCCGGCATCGCTATTCCACCACTCCCAGTTCCACGGGTTCGACCGACACGCCCGCCTCCGTCAGGAAGGCGATGGCCTGTCGCACCTCGTCCTCCTCGCCCGACAGCTCCAGCCCGACGATGCCGACCTCCTTCGAGACGCTGGCCTGGCGGATGTTGGTGACCACCTCGAACTTGCGCCCGACCTCCCAGATCAGCGGTCGCTCGACGAGGTCGTGGGGGAAGGTGAGCCACACCTTGCGGGCCACCGTCCCTCCCCCGGCAATCGCCGACAGGACCGCCACCTCATCGCCGTCGCTCACCGGCGTGTCCAGGCCGCCCAGCAGGCGGACATCCTCGCCGCCGTTGATGTGGATGTTGAAGTGCCGTCGGACCTGGCCCGTCCCATCGCACAGCCGCTCGCGCAGGCCCAGGCTGTCCAGCACTTCACCGATCGTCGCGCCCTGGGTCTCGACGACGCGGCGCCCGTCGAGCAGCCGCGCGAGCGCCGTTCCGGTCTTCACAGTAATCGCCATTGAGGTCTCCGTTTCCTGGATAGGAATCCGCAATCCTCGTCCGAGCCGTTCCCGTGTGGGGCCCCCGTCTCCCGGACAGGAATCCGCAATCCTCGTCCGAGCCGTTCCCGTGTGGGGTCTCCGTTTCCTGGATAGGAATCCGCAATCCTCGTCCGAGCCGTTCCCGTGTGGGGTCTCCGTCTCCCGGACAGGAGTCCGCGATCCTCGTCCGAGCCGTTCCCGTGTAGGGTCTCCGTCTCCCGGACAGGAGTCCGCGATCCTCGTCCGAGCCGTTCCCGTGTAGGGGCGCGATTCATCGCGCCCACCCATGTAGGGGTTAACATGAAACGGTCCGCCGTTGGGGAAGACTCAGAGCAATGACGCACCGAATCCCCCACGAAAGGCGGACCGTTGATTCATCGCGCCCACCCATGTAGGGGCGCGATTCATCGCGCCCACCCATGTAGGGGCGTGATTCATCACGCCCACCCATGTAGGGGCGTGATTCATCACGCCCTATGCCATGCTTCTCATACACCCTCTTACTGGGCCTTTCGTAGGTACGGAAACAGTGGGGCGGGCATTCCTGCCCGCCACGCCCCGCTGGCGGGCAAGAATGCCCGCCCCACTGTTTCCGTGTTTCTGCAAGGCTCTGTAGAGCCCATCCTCAGACCCGGCGGACAGGCTTCCTATTGCGGTCATAGGAGAGTATACGCGTCGTTGCCGTGCCTGGGACCGCGCGCACCCTTGCGCGCACTGTCGTGTCGTCTTCCGTGCACGCAAAGCGCGTCGGCCCGGAGGGCCGCTTGGTGCCCTGTCACCCGTGGATCGTGGGGTGAAGGGAAATCAGGGACTGTCAGCCCATTCCCGCGCACACCCTCTCCCCATCACTTGCCCGGCGGGAATGGGTGAGTGTCCCTGATTTCGCCCTCGCGGCGCACGCCCCAAGGTTGACGGTTGGCAGAGCACCAGCCTGTCGCCGTTCGAGCTTCAGGCCAGGCTGTCATGCGCCCACCAGCGCACACAGCGCTTCCAGCAGCTCGTCGAATGCGTCGGCCTCGGCCTCGATGATTGGGCGCTCGCGCAGGTGATCGACGACCGCCTCCTGGGTCTTCAGGCCGTTGCCGGTGATGCTGATGACGACCGACTCGTCGGCGGGGATGTGCCCCTGCTCGATCAGCTTCTTCGTCACCCCTACCGTCACACCGCCGGCGGTCTCTGTGAAGATGCCCTCCGTCTCGGCCAACAAGCGGATGCCCTCCACCAGTTCCTCGTCGGTCACATCCTCGGCCCAGCCGCCCGAGTGGCGGATCGTGTCGATCGCATAGAAGCCGTCCGCCGGGTTCCCGATCGCGATCGAGCGTGCGATGGTGTCGGGACGCTGGGGGGTGAACAGCTCCTCCCCGGCCTTCACGGCCGCGGTGATCGGGCTGCAGCCGGTAGCCTGTGCGCCGTGGACCCTTGTGTGTGCCTCGCCGATGAGGCCCACCCGCGCCAGCTCCCGGATGGCCTTGTCGATCTTGGTGATGAGCGAGCCCCCGGCCATGGGCGCGACCACGTGCTGCGGCGCCCGCCAGCCAAGCTGCTCGACGATCTCGAAGCCGAAGGCCTTTGAGCCCTCCGCGTAGTAAGGTCGGAGGTTGATGTTCACGAAGGCCCACGGGTAGCGGTCTGCGACCTCGGTGCAGAAGCGGTTCACCGCGTCGTAGTTGCCGGAGATGCCAACGACGTTCACCCCGTAGATCGAGGTTCCCACGATCTTGCCCGCCTCCAGGTCGGCGGGCATGAAGATGAAGCAGCGCAGCCCCGCCTGCACGGCCTGCGCAGCCACGCTGTTGCCGAGGTTGCCCGTGGTGGCGCAGGCCACCGTGTCGAAACCGAACTCCCTGGCCTTCGACAGCGCCACCGACACCACCCGGTCCTTGAAGGAGAGGGTTGGGTAGTTCACCGCATCGTTCTTCACGTACACTTCGCTGTGCCCGAGGGCCCGCTCCAGGTTCCGCGCGCGCAGGAGCGGCGTGAAGCCGACGTCACACCCGACGGTCGGCTCCTCATCCAGGGGCAGCAGCTCCCGGTAGCGCCACATGTTGGGCGCACGACGCTCGATCAGCTTCCGCGAGAGGGCGCCGCCGATGGCCTCGTAGTCGTAAGCGACCTCGAGCTTCCCGAAGCAGTACTCGCAGATGTGGATCGGCTGGTTCGGGTACTCCTCATGGCAATCCGCCTCGCGGCACTTCAGCCCGGTGACGTAGCTCATGGCGACCCTCACTCCCCCTTGCGCACCAGCAGGTGGTAGCGGTCGCCCTCTCGGCGCACGGCCTCGATTCGATGTCCTTCGTCCCGGAGGCTTCGCGGGACGTTACGAATCTGCTCCCCGGCCTTCAGCGTCAGCGTCAGCGCGTCACCAACCGCGATCGCGTCCAGGTGCAGCTTCGCCTTGACGAACGTCATCGGGCAGACCTCGCCCGTCAGGTCCACTTCGCGCACTCCCAGCTCTTGCTCCGTTGCCATTGTCGTGCTCCCTACCGTTGATCGTTGCCGTTCCCTGTCACCTGTGACCTGTCACCCGTCACCTGCCGTCAGATCTGGTAGTCGGCCTGCAACGGCCGCGTGTGGATGCCGCACTCGCCGCCGCACTTGCTGGTGCCGATCCACCGTCCGGCGCGCTCGTCGGGGTCGGCGGTGATGTGCGTGCAGGGCCAGCAGCCGAGTGACCGGTAGCCCAGCTTGTAGAGTGGGTTCACGGGAACTTCGTACAGCGCCAAGTACTGCCAGATCTCCCGCTCGTGCCACACCAACACCGGGTTCAGCTTCAGGAGGCCTACGTCGCGTTCCTCGATCTCCTGGAAGTCGGTCCGCGTGCGCCCCTCCGTGCAGCGCAAGCCGGTGACCCAGCAGGCGACGTTCATCTCGGCAATCGCCTGCCGCGTCGGCTCGACCTTCAGGACCTCACAGCACTCGTCCGGGTCCGTCTCATACAGCCGCTCCGGGATCTCGGCCTCGTTGGAGAAGACCCGCAGCTCCGGGTACCGCTCAACCGTCTCCACCATGAACCGTTTCGTCTCCGGCGGCTTGAATCGCGTGGTGATGATGAACCCACGGATGCTCGCGCTGACCCGCTTCGCCAGGTCCCACACCACGCACGAGTCCTTTCCGAGGCTGTTCGCGACCACCAGGCGGTCGCCGAACTCCTCGTACGCCTCCCGGATCAGCCCCAGCGCCCGGTCCACCTTCTCCGCGAAGTTCAGTCCGTCAACCAGCTCTCGCACATCCACCTGCGTTGCTGTCACCGGCATGGTCCTTGCCTCCCTGCACCGGGCGCCTTCCCGCGCCCCGTGTGTTGTCAGCATATCGATTGAATTAGTCGACTTGGGTCGAAAAAGAAGCCCGACCGTCCAGTCCTCTCAGATCGCGTAGTCAGGTGCGAACTGCCGCTCCTGTGCCCGCTCCTTCTCTACCAGGTCCTGCAGTGTGGTGTTGTCGTACACCTCTTCCACCTGGTCTCGGACCTGCTCCCACATCGGCATGAACACACACCGGCCGCGGAGGGGGCAGTTCTCCTTGGCGTCGCCGGCCATACAGCCGACCGGCCCGATTGGCCCCTCGACGAAACGAATGATCTCGCCGACGGTGAGGCCGCTCGGGTCTCGGTCGAGCACATAGCCTCCCTCGTTGCCCCGGTGCGAAGCCACGAAGCCTCCCTGCTTCAGCTGGCCCAGGATGACTTCCAGGAAGCGCTTCGGGATGGCCTGGGCCTCGGCCACGTCCGCGATCCTCACCGGGCCCTGACCGTAGCACTTCGCCAGATGGAAGCTCGCACGCAAGGCGTACTGGCACTTCTGTGACAGCAACATCGTCGCACCTAGTCGATCAAGTTGGTCGGGATTATAGCCATTCCGTCTGCCTGTGTCAAGAGGCATGTCAAGAGGTGGGGTCACATCTTTAGATTTCAATCTTCGCGCCCCCGCCTGCGGACCGACAGTCGTGCGCGTCCGGGTTGAGGTGCTGGTTCGTGGAGGTTGTCGCGACCACGATTCCCGTCATTGACAATGGCCTTGCCGCGAGTGTATGTTTGGTCACATTCCGGGGTGGGCAGACTGGAGACAGGGACCTAAGCCACGGCCGGAACGTTCGTAGACGACGAGCGCGGACTACCCAGAGGCTGCGCTGCAGTCTTGTCGTCGTCGGTTGGATGCTCAGGGCTTCGCAGGAGGCAATTGCCATGCGTATCGGGACGGGTCGCGGGTTCACCCTCATCGAGTTGCTGGTGGTCATCGCCATCATCTCGATCCTGGCTTCCATCCTGTTCCCCGTGTTCTCGCGGGCGCGTGCCAAGGGTCGGGCGACCGCCTGTCTCTCCAATGAGAGCCAGATCCTCAAAGCGATCATGATGTACAGCCAGGACTACGATGAGACCCTCCCGATCGTGCAGGGCCCGGGCACGGGGCACTATGTGACCACACCGACTCTTGTCGGGTACCAGTGGTATGACGGTATCTACCAGTACATGCGGAACTGGGACATCCTCATCTGCCCCGAGATCAAGACGATCATCCCGGGCTACGGTATGAACTCGCGGTTGAGCGCCGAGTCCGTGGGCTCGTTGTGGGACCCCGTCAAGAAGGTCACCATCATCGACTTCTGTCCCGGCGGCGTGCCCAGCCAGCACGGCCAGGCTGCGGTGGACGGGAATCTGGGGATCACCGACCCCTCGCTGAACAACCAGTATGCGCAACGGCACAACGGCGGGTACAATGTCGGCTTCGGGGATGGGCACGTGAAGTTCCAGAACCCAAGCTCGATCCAGGCCAGCGTCTTCTGGAACCCCTACGAACAGAGCTAGCGGGCCTGCCGCGAGGCCTGTAGGCGCGAATGGCGAACCACTCCCTTCGGGGGTGGTTCGCATGGTTCTCCTAGCCGGTCTAGTGACGATCAACGCCTTCTCTGCAGGGGCCCAGCCGGACGCTGAGCCCCTGTTTGACCGGGTGATCGCGGACTTCGAGACCGGCTCCCTCGACCGCTGGCAATCTAGCATGTCGGGGGAGTACTACCGCGGCGGGCAGGGGCAGAAGGGCCTGGCCGTCGTCCGGGACGAAGCCCGGGGCTCCAACGTCTTGGCGGCGCAGATTCGGTGGACGAATCCGCAGGCCTCCGAACCCGCGTTTATTACCTACTTCTTGCCTCAGCCCATCCCGCGCCAGCTCATCACCTCGGTCTCCTTTGCCTACCGCCTCTCGGCCTACCACCTCGACGATGCCGCCGGCTTCAAGGTCAGGCTGCGCTACTCGGACACCGAGTTCACCGACTACGATGTCTCGACCGGCCGGCCCCTCCCGGTCGGCGAGTGGCAGTCGGTGACGCTGAACACCCGCTCCGGGCCCAACGTGCGCAACATCTACAACTCGCTCTTCGGCTCGGTAAGGGAGATCACGTTCCGGCTGGATGACATCGATGCCGAGAACGCGGAGTTCGAGCTGCGCCTCGACGACGTGAAGCTCACCCTGCGCTCGCCCGCCGAGGAGCAGTACACGCCCCGGGCGACGGCGCGCCCGACCGATGAGCGCCTCGACGTGCTCTACCTGAAGCACTCGGCCGAGGGGTTCTTCCCGCTGGAGGAGGCAGCGCGGTTCGCCGGGAGCGCCCTAGAGCGCGTGCGGGAAGGCCACCGCCAACAGGGGACAGTCCCGCTTTCGGCGGTGAGGCTGCCGAAAACTGGGACAGTCCCAGCATCTCCACCCCCCTCTTCGCACACGCTATTGGGTGATCGACCGCCGCGCATCGACACGCAGCTCTTCCGTGGGCTCCACTTCCCTTTCTTCGACTTCCCGCGCACCCGCGACGATGTACTCGCCCACGACCTGATCGTGATGCTGGATGTGGACCCGTACGTCCTGACCTGGCAGCAGTCCACGTGGATCGCCGACGCCGTCGCCTCGGGCGCCGGGCTGCTGTTCCTGGCCGGCCCGAACACGCTCTCCCACTCGAGGGACCTCAAAGCTCCCATCGCCGCCATCCTTCCCGTCAGCTTCGAGCCAGAGGCCAAGGACCAGAGCGGAGGCCCGGTCAGCATACCGAGCCCCGACCATTCCGCCGTGACCGGGCTCGACCCGGACCGACTCGGACGCGTGGGCGCCGTCGCGACGGTTGTGCCCAAGCCCGGCGCCGAAGTCGCGCTGCTCTCCGGCGATCGCCCCCTGCTCGTGCTCGGGCAGGTCGGCGTGGGTCGCACGGCCCTCCTCGCCACTTGGCCGCAGGTCTCCACATCTCGCGACCGGTGGTTCTACACTGACGACTGCTGCGACGCCCTCCTGCAGCAGCTCCTGCTCTGGCTGGTGAAGGCAGACCCTCCCGTGCGCGTGGCCACCGTCACCCCTCCGCCCCGCACGGTCATCGGCCCGACCGAGGTCGAGTGCAGACTCGAACTGCGCTCCGCGAAGCCCCAGCGTGTCGCGGTCAGATGGGCCTCAGGGGAGTCTGCCACTCCCGCCGAGGGGCTTGGCGCTAGCTTGGGGCTCTCGGGCGCGATGGAGATTGTGTTGAAGAAGGCGGGGTCGGGATTGGCATCCCGACCTACGAGATACGTGGGGCGCGTAGGAGAGGGTTCTTCCTTTGACGGGGCCCTTTCTCAACACAATCTGAATGGCGCCCCTACACGGTCGGGCGCGATGGAGATTGCGTTGAGAAAGGCGGGGTCGGGATTGGCATCCCGACCTACGAGATACGTGGGGCGCGTAGGGGAGGCGTCCTTCCTCGATAGAGCCCTTCTTCAACACAATCTGAATCGCGCCCCTACACGGTCGGGCGCGATGAATCGCGCCCCTACGCAGGGCCCGGGCCGGCCCAAGTTGGCGCCGACACCCGCCGAGGGAGAGGCGGTCACTGTGGACGGTCTGGCAACCGTCTCGCGCAAGTTCACCTTGCAGCCTCCGCGCGGGCCGCAACGCCCGGTCGATATATCCGCCACCGTGGTGGATGGGCGAGGCAGGCCGCTCGCCGAACGTCGCTTCCGTACGCAGGTGCTCAGCCCGATCACGCTCGCCGGCTATGCCCAGCACGGACGCTGTGCGTTCGCTCCGGGCTGGCCTGTGCAAGTGGGGGCTGAACTCTCGATGCCGGGCCTGCCGCGCGCGGCGGCCTCGGGTGTCGGCGCGACGGTGTCGGCCCCCGATGGCTCGTGGACCATCGGCTTGCCCACGATGGCCGACGTCTGGGCGTACAAGCCGGGTAGCGACGAGGTCTACCATAGCTTCAGCGGCGGCGAAGTGCTGAACGAGACCCAGACCTCCGAGGGCCTGCTGCCGGTCTTCACCACCGACGCCCTCATCCGCGCCACGCGCACCGACGGCAACGTGTTCGACGCCGACAACCGAATCGCGAAGGTGAATCGGAGGCTCACTGCGCGCCCGGGTGGTATCGTGAACTGCACGTACCAGTACGAGTTCCTCCGCGACGTGCGCCTCCAGCGCATGCCGCTGCTGCTCACGCTCCCCGTGAGCCAGTGGGCCGGCACACCGTTCCGCCTGCGCTGCGATGAGGGCGAACGGGAGGGCACTGGCGCTAACGTAGGGCTCTCGGGCGCCATGAATGGCGCCCCTACACGGCCGGGCGCGATGAATCGCGCCCCTACACGCGGCCCCGGGCGGCGTGAGTTGGCGCCAATGGAGCGGGAGGGTGTCCTACCCGCCGACGAGGACGCCAACCGCGACGGCCTCGCCGACGTGCACGGCCTGGACCTCACGCTGGAGACCCCCGAGGGCCCCGTGCGCATCGAGTGGCAGCAGCCCGGCCTGCGCGCGTGGATCCGCGACCTCCGCAAGTACGGAAGCGCCGAATACCGAATCGAGCTGGAGTGCCCCTTCGCCGGCGCCGAGGTGAAGGCCGGGGACACGTACTCGGTGGGTCTCACCATCGCATTCCCCGCCGCCCAGGTGGACGTGCCGCCTCTCGATGGCCTGATGGTGTCCGCGTGTCTGCGGCAGGGGGAGGACCTCGATCGTGTTGACAAAGGCAGTGTCGGGATTGGAATCCCGACCTACGAGCTACGTGGGGCGGGGAGGAGAGGGGTGCTTCCTCGACAGAGCCCTTCTTCAACACAGTCCTTCGCGCGCTCGACTCCCGTCTGGGAGATCGGCTCCGCGCCTGCCGCGGCGCAGGTGCACCTCGCCGGCGTCCTCCCGAACCTCGAGAGTGGGCCGTACTGGCTGGAGTTCGCCCTCGGCAAGCCCGGGGCCGAGCCGGTGGCGACGGATGCAACCCAATGCTGGGTCGTGGACAACCTCGACCGCGAGCGGTTCTTCCCGCTGATCTCCATTCTGGGCAGCAACGGCGGGGGGCATCAGCTCGACGAGGCCGGCGTCCGGGCGCGCGCCGATGACCTCTGGCGCGCCGGCTTCAACACCATCGCGTACGGCGGGGCGACCCGCTTCGCGCCGGCGCATGTCACCAACCTCGCCTCGCAGATCGACGCCTATGCCGAGGGCTATGCCTTCAGTCGCGGCATGGCGAGCATCCTGGAGTACACGCACTACACGCGCCTGGAGCAGGAGGGCAAGGGTGACCCGAGCCCCTTCTCGCCCGACTCGAGGGCGGCGACCCGCGCCCACGTCCAGCCGTACCTCGACGTGGCCGACGCGAACCCGCGCCTCCTCAGCGTGAAGGTCATCGACGAGCCCACCGTCTCCGAGTCATCGCTCACCTTCAGCGACGATGAGAAGCGCGCCTTCGCCGAACGCTACGGCGGCGAGCTGCGCCCCCTCAAGGAGATCGGCGACGACCCCCTCGCGCGCCTACATCTCACGCAGTTCATCGGCGACCAGGTCGCTGAGGAGTACCGGCAGGGGTGGGAGATCAAGCACGAGCAGGACCGCCGGTGGGACCTCCTGCTCACCTACATGTCGCCGGGCTTGGGCTATGGTCGGTCCTTCAGCGGGCAGGAGGATGCGCTGAAGTGGTCACGGTACGCGGACCGGATCGACTTCGACGTGTATCCCTACTTCTACCCGACCTCGCAGAAGCTCCGCATGGTGCAGGCCAACTACTGCCACGCCTTCCAGCGCTGCATTGCGCAGCACCTGCATCGGCCCTTCGGCTTCTACGTGGAGCTGGATGACCGCAACTACCCCTTCCAGATCAACCCGCCCGAGGCGTCGGCCGAGTGCGCCTACACCGCCGTCGGCCAGGGCGTGAGCTACCTGAACTCCTTCATCAACCAGGCCTTCGGCACGGGCGTGCAGTCCCGCCCCGAGCGTTGGGAATACCTCGCGTCCGAACTGCCGCGCATCCGCCGCCTCGGCCCGCTGCTCAACAAGCTCCCGCGCCCGCCCGCGCCCGTCGCCCTGCTCTACCCGATGACCCAGGCACGAATCCGCAACGGCTACGCCGTGCCGCACTACGCCTTCGCGCTGCTGAACAGCGCCTTCGGCGACACCGACCTCCTCCACGAGGAGGTCCTCCTCGAAGCCGGCATCCCGCAGACGTGCCGCGCGCTCGTGCTGCTGCGCACGGAGCTGCTCGCGCGCAAGACCTTCGAGGCGATCCTCTCCTTCGTCGAAGGCGGGGGATTGCTGCTGGCGGATGGCTCGCTGCCCGCCACCGACGAGACCGGCGCGCCGCTCGCCTGGGCCTTGGACCCCGCCACTGCGCAGGCCGTGACTACCCCCGGGCCCGGCGTGCCCGTTCGTCTGCACCGCCTCGGAGAGGGCGCGATCCTCCGCCTGGACGCAGATGTCGAAGCCCTCGTGAAGGAGACCGTCGAGGGTGCCGATCCGCAAAGCCCAGAGATCGCCGCCCCCGTGCGGTTCGCCCAGTGGCACAAGCTGATCCGCACGCTCTTCGAGGGCAGCGTGACCGGCGCGCAACCGATCCTGCCGACGGTCGTGACCGACGACGACACCGCGGAGATCGAGGTCGGCGTGCGCTCCGGCGAGAACACCACGCTGCTCGTCGTCACCAACCACGACTCCCGTGAGCGCACCGCAAGCCTGGCGCTGCCTGGCCTCTCTGAGCGCCCCGGCTTCGTGTGTGACCTCCGCGAGATGAAGCCGATCGAGGACGGGGAATTGCGGGGACACGATCGCAATTCGATACGACCGAATTGGGTCATGTCCCCGGAACTCACCCTCGCCGCGCGCCACTCGGCCCTGCTCGGCCTCTACCCCGAGCGGCCCGCTGGGATCGGCCTGCAACTGAAGCGCGACAAGGCGAAGCCCGGCGAGGGGTTGGCTTACGGGATCGTGGTCCGCAACGCGCAAGGCAAGCCTGCGCGCGGCCTGCACCTGGTGGAGGTGACGGTGACCGACCCGACCGGCGTCGTCCGCGAACGTTACGGCGGCGGCTTCGCAGTCGCGGGCACCCTCAACTTCCGCGCGCCCCTCGCGATCAACGCCGCCCCCGGCGAGTGGCGATTCGAGGCCAGGCTGCCCGTCGTCGGGAAATCCGCCACGGCCACGCTGATAGTCAGGTAACGGCAGGCGTCTTAGAGGGTGTATGAGAAGGACGGCATTGGGCGTGATGAATCACGCCCCTACACTGGGGCACGATGAATCGTGCCCCTACATGACGGCGATCTACGGTCGTTTGTGATGTAGGGGCGCGATTCATCGCGCCCGATCGAGTAGGGGCGCCATTCATGGCGCCCGCGCACCCTTCTCACCCACGCTCTTAGAGGGTGTATGAGAAGGACGGCATTGGGCGTGATGAATCACGCCCCTACACTGGGGCACGATGAATCGTGCCCCTACATGACGGCGATCTACGGTCGTTTGTGATGTAGGGGCGCGATTCATCGCGCCCGATCGAGTAGGGGCGCCATTCATGGCGCCCGCGCACCCTTCTCACCCACGCTCTTACAGGCAATGCTGTTGAGTTGGCCCGAGCGGTGAACGGCAGGCGATGCGCGCAAGGGTGCGCGCGGTCCCAGGAACGGCACGAACCACCCCTATCTCAGCAGCATTGGTCCCACAAGGGAGGGCCGACAATGGAGTCAGAGTTCGAGTTCACGCTGAACGGCCGCACGCATCACGCCAGCCGCGAGCGGGTGATCGAGGCCCTGCGCGACGTGGACCCTGAGCCGTCCACGCGTCACATGGTCACGGTCGAGGGAGGCACCTACCCCGTCGTGCAAGCGTTCGCCGAGACCTTCGGCCTCGACCGCCGCCGCTTCACCACGCCGAAGGCTCGCAGCATCTTCTCGCGCCTCGGGTTCGAAGTCACATCGGGGCACAAGATGGAGCCGCGTCCCCGTCCCGCCCCGCCGCGGAAGCTGCCGCGTCCGATCTTCCACGCCAGCAAACTCCCGCAGGACCTCGTCCAGGAGGTCATTGAGCTTCCCCCCATCATCCTCAACTGGTCCTACTTCTGGGACTGGGACGAGATCGCCAACGGCACCGACGATGACGAGGACATCGACCTGCCGCCGTCTGAGCCCGGGGTCTATCGAGTCATTGGCGGGCGCGAAGTCGAGACCCTGTGCATCGGCCGCGCCGCGAACCTCCGGCAGCGCATCTGCTCCGCGCTGATTGCCGGCAAGGCCCCCCATACCGCGGGGTGCAAGATCCGCGAGAACGAGGACCTCTCCACCGTGCGCATCGCCTGGGCCGTCACCAACCGCCCCGCCGCCGCCGAAGAGGAACTCCACCGCCGCCACGTCGAGCGCAACGGCCACTGGCCCAAGTACACCCAGCGCACGTAGGCGTGGTTGCCTACCGGGCCTTGACCTTCTCGCTCTTCTTGATCTCCCCGTCGTCGTTGATGCAGATAGGGTCGCTGCCGTCGGCGAGCTTGATGTCGGAGTTGTACTCGCCGATCTCGATGTGGCTGCCCTCGAGGACGAAGTCACTTGTATCGATGGTCACATCCGAGGTCTCGACCTTGAACTCACTCGAAGCGTCAATGGTGACGCGAGAGCCCTCGATCTTCAGGTCCTCGCCGGGTCCGCCGACGACGATGCGCTCGGGCGAGGTGACCCGCACGGTGCCGTCCGGCGTGAGGACGAGCGTGGTGCTCCTCGCCGAGATGACGACCGAGCCGTCCGCTTGCGGAGTCAGTCGGCCGAGGGCGGCCTGGGCGTAGGCCGGGGTGGGTTGCAGACAGGTCTGGATGGCGAGCGCGCCGAGCGCCCCCATCAGGCCGGCGACTGCCAGGAGTGCGAGTTGACGCTTCATCGAAGCACCCTCCGTTTCTCGGTGTTTCTACTATTGTACCTCGTAGCACCGCCCCGCAAACGCGCAACGGCAGTTCGCAGGCCCCAACCCGAGACTCGAGCCCGCCGTCACGGCGTGGCTTCGATCAGCTTGAACGACTTGAACGCCTCGTCGAAGAGGGGCGCGAGGCGGTTCCACTTGTCGGCGGGAGCGGCGTCGGCGAACATGAAGAAGAGGCGGTCGTTGTCCACGAGGTAGACGCGGTGACGCTGGCGCTTCTGGCCGCCGAAGTCGAAGGTGGTGAGGCTCTCGTACGCAGGGAGGTCGCCGAGCGTGGTCTCCCCGGTCCGGATCAGCTTGTAGCCCTCGAAGGCCTGGGAAGCGATGTTGTCATCGCCCTTGACCGCCATCTCGGCGGTGATGTCCGGTCTGGGGAGCTGGACCATCGCCAGGGTGAGGCTGCTATCGCCGCCGGGCTCGGACATGGTCACCTGCAGCCTGAACTGCCCCTGGCCGATGCGCACCGTCCAGTCCGGGGGCGCAGTGATCTGGCAGCCATACACGTCGTTGATATACTTCTGCCCGTCCAGGCGACCCGCTTCGGGGGGTAGCTGTGTTGCCGCAGCCTCAATGATCATGGTGGCCGCCACGGCACGGTTGATCGCCTGCTCGTAGGTCGGATAGGTGTTCGGGGGAATCGCCGAACGCGAAAGGACGTAGACCGTCGGGCCCACCACGCAATAGGTCAGATCGGAGTAGACCTCCAGGCCGTCCTGCGTGGCGACGGTGGAGCGCACGCGAAAGGCCGATCGGCCCCCCAGCGTGTCGGCCGCCATCGCCACGTCGCGGAACTCAAGGCCCAGCGTCGGCGCGAGCTTGGTCAGCGCGTCCTGCTGGCCGCGCGCGAGTTGCTCGGCAGTGAAGGTCCCTGGGAGGTCCGCCACCACCCAGTTCAACGTGGCGTTCAGGTCGGGGGAGAACGCGGCCACGGACGCCTTGGCTCCGGCCTCGACGAACATCCTCCAACCGCCTGGGGCGACTGCCTCCAGGCCCGTGTCGGCATCGGCGAACCGGCCCTCGACGATCTTGCTCTTGGTGGCCTCCTGATCGATCGCGTCGCTGCCGAGCATCTGCCAGCGCGGGCCCTTCTGCACGAGGAGATCGACCCGCTGCTCGGTCTGGCTCCACGGCTCGCCGGTCTCGGTGGTCTTGCCGCTGAACGCCCAGGTCACGAGGATGAGGGCCTTCTGGCCGATCACCTGGTTCTCGTCGAACCGCATCTCGACGGCGATGTTCTCGCGCTGGGTGAACATCGTGCTCAGCTCACCGAGCCAGCCGGCCTGTGCCGAGGCCTGGAGCTGCATCAGCGGCGCGAAGACGCCGAGGACCGCATTCGTGTCCTCCGTCTCGATCGCCATGCGCAGCTCCTCATACAGGCCCGTGATGGCCGCGGGCTGAGCTCCGGCGCCGCAGCCGACGCCCACCAGGACGGCGGCCATGAGGAGCCTGGGTAACCGGCGGAGGGTCATCATCGAGACACACTCCCATGCAAGACAGGTTGTGGACCCACGGCCGCGCGCCACGGCATCCTACCCGGAGGCGCCCCCAATGGCCGCCTGGCAGGCAGCCGCGAGCTGGTCCGCGTCCGTCTTCGCGGAGACCACGAACAGCGGGGTGAGGCCGATCTCCCAGTCGCGCGTACCGGCACGGCGCGGATCGTTGCCCATGACATCCAGCACCTGGTCCTCCGACGGTAACTTCGCCAGCTTGAGGCGCATGCGCCCCGGCGCCCCGCCGTCGTCGTAGACCGCCCAGCAGGAGCGGTGGTCGCCGGCGAAGAGCGCCTGAACGACGCCCTCGACGTCGGCGCAGGGGCGGAACCGGAGCCCGTCGATGGCATAGGCGGTGACCGCCGCCGCGACCGCCGCGGGGGTGGGCGTTCGGTCGTACTGAATCAGCAGCGACTGGTAGCCGCCATAGTAGCTCATGGTGTCCACGTTGTGCATCTGGTACACGAAGTACTTGGCGGCCCCCACGCGGGCGTGCTCCAGCCACACCCGCGAGGCGAAGGCGGTGGCGCGCCGGTTCGTCTCCGGTGTGGCCAGGGCCATGTGGCTGTAGAACCCGTTGCCGCAGACATCGCCGTTGGTGCCCTCGGTGTTCCAGCACTCGGTGACGTGGGCGGGCCAGAGCTTGCGGTGGTCGGGCAGCTCAGCGGCAAAGGGCAGCGTGCCGCCCCCGCACAGGTTGTTGGCGTAGTTGTGGAACGAGAAGATGTCGATGCACGCGCGGGCCTGCTCCGGGATGCTCGCGCCCCACGCGGGGTTGCTCACGTCGGCGCACCAGCCCAGCACCCGGCAGTCCGGGTTCCCGCGCTTCAGGCCGCGGTAGCCCGCCTGGAGCAGCTCGCCGAAGAGTTCCGCACCGCCGCTGTACGAACCCGGCATGTACGGCTCGTTCCAGACCTCCCAGTAGTCGATTCGCCCGGCATAGTGACGCGCCAGGGCCTTGCAGTAGGCCTCGAACGCCGCCACGTTCACCGGGTTGGCGCCCGCGGTCTCTACCTTCGCCCACTCGGGCTCGTGGTCGGGCAGGCCCAGGATGTTCAGGCCTTCCCGGCGGACGCCCTCGACCACGTCGTCGTGCCACAGGAGCTGGCCCGGTGCGCGCTCGGTCGCCGACCACTTGGTCAGCAGGCTACAGTCATGCAGTCGCGTCCAGGTGAACCCCAACTGCCGCACGTAGCGCACGAGGGCCGGACGCACGGCGAGGTGGGCGCCGAACATGCCCTGCAGGCCGGTGGCGCGCGGGGGCGGCACGATCGCCATGACCATCTCCTGCGGCGCGGCCAGCGCGCCGTCCGCGGTGCGCACCTCCACCCGCAGCAGGCCGCGATGCCGGAGATCGAGGTTCAGCAGCGTCTCCCGCCCCACCGGCACGTCGAGCGTTCGCTTCCACACGACCCCATCGGGATAGCCACGAACCGTGACCTCCACCCGAGCTTCACGGAGTGGCGCGGCATCTGCGGCGGCGACCAGGAGGTTCAGGGGAATCCGGTCGCCCCATTGCACGAGGTTGCCGCCGTCCTGCCCGATGTCGGCATACAGCTCCAGCGGGTAGGCGGGCCGGTACTCACCCGCGGTTGCCCCGGGCTCGAGGGTGATCCCGTCCACGTAGACCGTGCCATGCTGCGTCGCGGCGGGTGCGATCTGGAGAGCCACCTGCACGGGGGCGTCGGCGTCCGTCGCGCCCGGGTCGGGCTCCGGCGTCGTGGTGAAGGAGACGCGTTGCCAGTCGCCCGTCAGCTTCGGGTAGGCGCCTCCGTCCTTCAGGCCCTGTTGATGCCGGCCGCTCAGGTAGTACTGCAGTGAGAGGCTGGCGGGGAAGCCCGGCGGGTCGGTCTTCATCCACGCGGAGACCGTGTAGGGCCTCCCGGGACGCACGCTGAAGGGAAGGCTCAGCGTCCCCGCCTGGCCCGCATGCCGAGCGCTGGGCACCGCCAGGCAGGACTGCCCCACCTTACCGCCCGGAGCGCGGTACGCCTGCGGGTCCTCCCAGTCGCCCTCCACGCCCTCCCAGATGCCGTCGCGGCTCCAGCCGAAGAACAGCGTGGACCACAGATGGTCACGCCGGCCCTCGAAGGACGAACGGGGCAGGAGGTTGCCCGAAGTGGGCAGGTCCGCCGGCCGGGCCGACGCGGTTTGGAGCGGCCGGTCGGCCTCCTCCACCCTCAGATCGTCGATCCAGATCGTCCCCAACGAGCCACCCTCCCAGCACACACCCACATCCTCGTTGACGTCCTCCGGGCACTTGCCCGTGAGGCTGTACTCCTGCCACGCCGGGTTGGTCGGCTGATAGGGCCCTCCGACGTAGACCGTCCACGGGTAGCCGATCTTGCGCACATAGCACCGCACAGGCCCCTCCAGCCCATCGCTCCGGAGCCAGTAGGAGATGCGGTAGTAGCGGTCCTTCTTGAGCTTCAGGTTCGTGTAGAAGAACTGCATGCCGCCGGAGGCGATGCCCCGCACGCGGATCATCTGGACCGTGCCGGGTCGTCCGGCCTCCGCGTCGCTGCGCAGGAGCATGTCCTTACGCCCCCACTGCCAGTTGTTGACGCAGCCGGACTGGATCTGCTGGTCTCCCTCGGAGTAGGGGCCCTCGAAGTCGCACGACGCGACCAGGACTGACTGCTCCTGCGCGCGGGCCGTGGCGAGGAAGGCGATCGGCAAGGCAAGCGAGACGAGCATGGATGAGAAAACCGTTCCTGCGGCCGCGTATGGCCGGGCGGCTACGGCTTGACCACCGGCTTCATGGGATTGCCCTTGCGCTCCTTGACCTCGTGCAAGGCGGTCACGAGGTCTGCGAGCGCATAGGTGTGGCTCACCAGCGGCGCCACGTTGACCAGCCCCGTCGCCAGGGCCTGCAGGGCGGCGGGCCAGGTGTTCGGCGCGAGCCAGGAGAAGCGAATCCCCTTGTCCCAGAGGATCTGGTTCAGGACCGGAACGCTCAGCCGGTCCTTGTCGCCGGGCAGGCCAAAGTAGACGATGGTCGCACGGCGGCCCGTCACCTCCAGGGCCTGCTCCATCGCCGCCAGGCCACTGGTGGCGGTCACCGCGCCGTTGGCCATCCTGCCCCCGGTCTGATCGCTGATGAAGCCCGGGATGTCCTCGCAGTAGTAGGCCGAACCCGCCTCGGTGCTCAGAGCATGATCGGCGCCGAGCTGCTTGCCGATCTGCAGGCGGTAGTCGCGCGTGCCGACGAGCGCCACGGTGCGCGCGCCGCGCGCCTTCGCGAGCTGCACCATCATCAGCCCGATCGCCCCCGGTCCGTAGACCACGATGAAGTCCCCAGGCTCGACCTTCAGGTTCTTGATCGCATACGTCGCGCACGCCAGCGGCTCGGTGAGCGCCCCCTCCTCGAAGGAGACATTGTCCGGCAGCTTGTGCACGCCCGTGTAGCTGCTCCGTGCCAGCTCCGCGAAGCCCCCGTCGGTCGAGACGCCGAGCACAGCCTTATTCTCACACAGGTTCGGCTGCGCCCGCTTGCACACCTCACACGCATTGCAGTATTGGACGGGGTCGAGCACGACGCGGTCGCCGGGGGAGAAGAGGCCGAGGGTCTTGGGGATCTCGCCGACCTCGACGACTTCGCCGGAGAACTCGTGGCCGAGGACGCAGGGGCCCTTGCCGTCGGGGGTCTCGAGGCTGCTGTTGCCGAGGTAGTAGGCCACGTCGGAGCCGCAGATGCCGCAGGCCTTGACGCGGATGACGACGTCCGCCGGCCCGCACTCCGGGTCCGGCGCGTCCACCAGCTCCATCTTCAGGGGTTCGTAGAACACTTGGGCTTTCATGGGGTGACCTCCGTTATCTTGGAGCGTGTGCGGAAGGGCCACCGCCAACAGGGGACAGTCCCGTTTTCGGCGGTGAGGCTGCCGAAAACTGGGACAGTCCCAACGTCTCCGCCCCCTCTTCGCACACGCCCCTATTGCGGCGCGGGCGCCGGTGCGGACTCCTCGCCGGCCCGCTTGGTGCGGTTCGACGGCACTTCGATGCGAACGGTGTAGGTGAGCGTGACGGACGCCTCGTCGGCCTTGATCGGGACGGTGAACTCCACCCGGTTGCCGGGCCGCGCAACATGGGGGTGGCTCGACTCCGCGATGCGCCACTTGCCCGACATCGTCACGCCGCAGGTGACCGTCTGGGCGGCCTTGGTGGCGCTCCTGATGGTCATCTCGCACTTGCGCTCGATGTCCTCGGGGCTGAGCTCGCGCCAGCTCTCCTGCCGCGAGCTGCCCCGCAGACCGCCGGCCTCGCCCAGCACGAGATCGACGGTCTGGGTCGGAAGCGAGTCGGGCATGGCGCTGCGGCTAACCAGTTTCGATGTCCCGGCCTCCGATACCTGGTACACATAGGCGTCGCCGCCGGGAAGGGAGACGCCCAGCCCGCCGGGCTCTGCGTTGTCGAAGCGCGTCACCCGTTGCACGGAGCCGGTCGCGGCATCGCCCTTCGCGAGCGCGTCGAGTTGACCGCCGTCGAACAGCAGCAGATTGGTGACCGGCACGCCGGTCGCGCTCGCCAGGCAGAGCCGCACCTGGCCGTCCGGGCCAAACGTCGTCGCGCGCGGGAGGTCGTAGACATAAGGACCGGCGGCCAAGGCCGATGTTCCCGCGACCAGGCGTAGGCCGGAGACGCTCAGCCCCACGACCCCCGGCACGGACACGCAGGCCCACGACGCGAGGCTCATCGCCGCGCCATCGGCCCGGAGGGAGACGCTGTGCTCGGCCGACCACGCGGCCTTGGGCACCAGGTAGGCGATCAGCAGATCGGCCTCGCCCGCCGCCGGACTCTCGACCCGCAGGACCGCGGCGGCCGGGCGCGACAAGAGCGCCAACTGCTCCGGCGAGACCTCGATCTCCCCGCGCGGATCGAGGACCACGCGGCCACCGACCTGCAAGGCGGCAATCGCACCGTTGTCCGACACGCGCAGCAACGTGCCCTCCAGGCGCTCGGCGGTCTGCCCGTCAGGACCCCGGCGGACGACCGCAATCGACTGACCGATGAGCGCCGCCAGCGCCGCGCTAGGGCGGTCCTGGCGGGGAGTATCGACCCTCTCCAGCAGACGCGCGGCCGGCCCGGCCAACACCTGGACGTCGAACGAGCCGGGCGTGGCCGAGGCGGGCACGCCCTCCAGCCGGAGCTCGTTCGTCCCGGCCACGAGAGCCGTGCGACGATGGTCCGAGAACAGCGCGCCCTGGCCCTCGTAGACCGTCACGCGTAGGTCCCCCGAAGGAGGCACACTCACGACGTTCTGCGCCTGCGCGGTCGCGGGAGGCACGGCGGCCAATAGCGCAACGACCAAAGACCCCAACATTCGCGATCCCCCCCGAGGACGGCAACTTCGGGGACAGACAACGAAACTCGCAGACGACGCCAGTTTCGTCGTCAGTCCCCTACTTGCGGATGACGCGGACGTAGCGAGTTGCGACATTCCCCGCGCCATCCACCGCGGTGATGGTCAGCGGATTCTCGCCCAGCTCAAGGTGGCGCACGAAGACGAAGCCGAATCCCTTGCCGCTCGGCCCGTCGATCGGATAGGTCGCGCCTCCGACGATCGTGGCGTTGTTCAGAGTCAGCTTCGCCACGCCGCTCGCGTCCACCGCATACCCGCGGACGGTGATCGTCTCAGACTTCACGCTCACCACGCGACCGGCCGGTCGCGCGATCGTGAGCAGCGGCGGCGTGTTGTCATGCCAGACGCGCTCGAGGTGGAAGCCGGCGATCTTCGAGAAGCTCGGCACGCCCGTCGCGCCGAGCACGACCCGCAAGCGCACCTGGGTCCCCGTCGCGTTCTCGGCGATCCGCAGGTGGAACTTGCCCGTCGCGGTGCCGGCCGGTCGCAGGTCGCCCAGGTCCGCCGCGCCCACGATGACGAGCACATTCCGGTCGATGGCCTCGATCCGGGCTTTGAGGCTCTTGGCGGTGCCGTTGGCGGTGTTGTGGACGGAGAGATACAGCAAGGCCTCCTCGCCGAGGCCGAGCACGCCGTTCCCGTTCCCCGTCGTGAAGGCGGTCTGGCTGTCATCCACCTTCGCCTTCACGATCTTCAGCGTGGGCTCGAGGAAGGGCGCCACGCCGACGTCGGCCGTGGCCAGGGCCACCGACACGCCGCTCTCCTTGGCCGCGAAGGTCAGCTTCGCATGGTGGGAGGGCACGTCACGCGGGGCGCCGAGGGTGAAGCGCACCCGCTTCGTCGCCCCGGGCGGCACGCGGCCCAGGTACATCGAGCCCGGATACATCACGACACCCTTGCCCTCGATCTTGGGGGCGATCAGCAGGTCGCGGAAGATGCCGTCACTGTCGTTGCGGAAGAACACGTCGAGCGTCGCCCGCTCCGCCCCGTCGAGCAGCCCGTTCCCGGTCTCGGTATCGTCCAGCCGGTCGGCGACCCACATCGAGGCGGTGGTCTTGATCTGGGGCACGACGGGCACGAAGCGCGTCTGGAAGGGCTCCCAGGCCGTGCCGTAGTCGAAGCCCTTCGCCAAGGCGTTGCTGTAGCTCAGCGCGTTCGCAAAGCACCCCGTCCGGGCCTGGTCGCCGTGGAAGCAGCGCCACGGCGCCGAGGACGAGGGCATCGTCAGCTCGTACTGGTAGAAGTAGCCCTCGGGGCGCTCCTCGTCGCGGCGGATGCCCACGTAGAGTTCGAGCTTGCCGTCCCGATCCAGGTCCACCGCCAGGGGCGTGGACCAGCACTGGAATCCGAGCTTCACCGTGAACAGCCTGCCGCCGTAGGAGGCGAGCCCCACTAACTCCCCTGAGGTGGTCGTGAGGATCAGGCCAGGCCGGTCGCCACCGAGATCGACGACGAGCGGGCTGGCAACACACGCCCCGCCAGTCGACCCGCCATACGTCCGGCCTCCATAGGCGGAGTAGCACCCGACGCTGCCGCCCTCGCTTGCCGCCACGACCTCTAGCGGCCCGCCGGGCTGGATGTCCGCGACCACCGGGCTCGCGCGCTGGTGCTCCGACTCGCCCAGGCCGACGTTCCACTTCCGCCGCCCCTCGCAGTTCAGGCAGTAGAGGTTGTTGTCGTCCGAGACAACCAACACCTCAGCGCAGCCCTCGCCATCCAGGTCCGCGATCGCGGGTGAGCTTTGCACCCAGCCGGCGGTCTCGTACGTCCACAGCACGGAGCCGTCGCCCTTGAGTGCGTAGACCTTGTAGTCCATCGACCCGAAGACGATCTCGGGCGCGCCGTCGCCGGTCAGGTCGCCGACAGCCGCCGTCCCCACCACCCAGCTATCGGTCTCATGCCGCCACCGCTCCTCGCCCTTCCCGGTCAGGCAATACAGCGAGTTGTCCTGCGAGCCGATGACGATCTCCTTCGACCCGTCCAGGTCCACGTCGGCGATCACCGGGCTGGCCGGCACGGAGTCGCCCGTGGCGAAGCGCCACTCGACCTCGGCCTCCGGCGAGAGGCAGTAGACCGCCCCATCCATCGAGCCGACGACGACCTCCAGCGCGCCGTCGCCATCCACGTCGCCGATGGCGGGGCTGGATAGCACCTCCCCGCCGAGGTTCACGCGCCAGAGCACGCGGCCGGAGGGCTGGAGGCAGTACAGGTGGCCGTCGGTCGAGCCGACCAACAGCTCCATGTAACCGTCGAGGTCAAGGTCAGCAACGGCGGGGCAGGCGTTCCAGCCGGTCCCGAGCTCCAGACGCCACTTGAGAGAGGCCGAGATGCCGGCGGAAGCGGGCGACCAGGGAACGACAGCGGCGGCGACGGCGATGAAGAGGACGAGAGGCACTCGACGATCTGCCACCATCACCAACACCCCCTGACGAGGACCGAACGTGCGGAGGGACGACAGTTCGAGTTCCCCGCCAGCGGTTGTGCCTCCTCCATGGGTCGCAGCACCAAGGTCGTGAGCAGGTGTGTGTCGAAGGGTATGGGAGACCAGTGGGTCACGGCGGCGGGCATGTTGTTGCTGGGAGCGCCGGCACCCTTGCCGGCTGAGGTGGCTGCCGTGGACGTGGCGGTCGACAAGGCGATGCCGCTCTGGAGCATAGCGGGGTCACCCCAGCCGGCAAGGGTGCCGGCGCTCCCAGCAACGGCTGGCACAGCAGCCGGCAAGGGTGCCGGCGCTCCCAGCAACGGCTGCCACAGCAGCCGGCAAGGGTGCCGGCGCTCCCAGCAACGGCTGCCACAGCAGCCGGCAAGGGTGCCGGCGCTCCCAGCAAGGACGCTCTCCGAGCGCGAGTCGCCGGACCAGCGGAGGCTTGCCGTGAAACGGTTCGCCGCGGTCGCAGTGCTGTCGGCAACGCTTGCCGGGGCGTGCGGGACCGCCTGGGCGGAAGTGGTGGTCACGTGCCCGCGCGCGCCGGCGCCGCCGATCCTGGACGGCAACGTGACGCTCGATGAGTGGATCCAGGCCGGTCGCCTGAGCCCGTTCGTGCTGCTGCACAACGAGGGCCTGCCTCGCGAGGCGACCGACGTGCGTGTGATGTACGACGACGAGGCCCTGTATGTCGCGGCGATCTTGTACGACTCGGATACCGATCACCTGCGGGCCCAGGTGACGGAGACCGACGACGAGGTGTACCGGGACGACTGCTTCGAGGTGTTCATCGACGCCATCGGCACGGCGCAGTCGTACGTTCACCTCGTCATCAACTCCATCGGGACGCGCTTCGACGAGGTGGACGGGAGCCGGGAGGCCGCCGTGGTGTGGAACGCAGGAGTCGCGGTGAGGCTGACCGAGTGGTCGGTCGAGTTGTCGATTCCGTTCACCAGTGGGCGCCCGCCGGCCGAGGGAGCGACCTGGAAGATCGGGGCGGCGCGCTATCAGTCGCGGCTGGAGGAGTACACCAGCTGGAACGGCTTCCTGGACGGCTTCTACGAGCCGGCGCGCTTCGGCACGATGCGCTTCGGCGGACCGGCGGTGTCCTTCAGCCTCGTGGACGTGGGCGCCATGAAGCTGGGGCACAACGCCGCCGTGCTGTTCGCCGACAACGCGACGGCCGAGCCGGTGACCCTGAAGACCAACCTGCGGGTCAGCGGGCGCGATCGCGCCGGGCACTTCTTCGGGACCTCCAGGTTCGTCGCTCTGCCCGGCGCGCGGACGCCGGTCGAAGCGTCCTACGAGGTCACGCAAGACGGGGAGGGGAGCCTGCTGATCTCGGTCACCGACGCGCAGGGCCAGGCGGTCTACCGAACCGCGCCCTTCCCTCTGTCCACCCCCCCTGTCTCAACCGAGTTGTTCGCGGTGGAGTCGGCGCTGGCCGAGGCCAGCCGGGAGTGGCTCCGTGTCCCTGCCTCACCGGCCAGGGACCAGTTGCGCAAGGACCTCGACGCCCTCGCCGGCGAGCGGGAGGAGCTGAACGACCTCGTGCGACAGCGCACGTCCCTGAGCCTGGCGCAGCTGAAGGAGGTCGAGAGGGCGCTCAGTAGCCTGCGCGGGCGTGTCGAGGAGCTGACGATCAGGCTGCGGGCCGCGGCGCTCGCGGGGGGGCAGTTGGGCTCGTTCATGGCGGCGCCGGTCGGCTCGCTGACGAAGGTCTTCCCCGACCAGCCGCTTCCGATCGGCGAGGCCGAGGCGCGCCTCGAAGCGTGCCGCAACGAGTGGGAGTCGTTTCAGATCGCGCTGACCCCGCTTGCCGACCACGTGGTGAAGCTGTCAGCCCGCGCGAGCGATCTGGTCGGGCCCTCGTCCGCAATCCCCGCCGGGCAACTGGGAATCCGGGTCGTCGGCAACGTTCCGGCGGCCGATCATCTGACGCGCAATGCGCCAAAGCGCCTCTGGCCGGACATCCTCACGCCGGCGCTGGCGGACACGGAGACGATCGAGCTTCGGCCCGGAGAAGTGCGCGCGCTATGGGTGTCGGTTCACGTGCCGCCCGAGACGGCGCCCGGGGAGTACGCCGGCACGGTGAGTCTCGCCGAGGATGGCGGCCTGGCGATCGACGTCCCCGTGCGCGTGGTTGTACATCATCCGGTGCTGCCCTCGCCGGGCGACTACCACGTGTCGGTGGGCTTCTGGCAGGCGCCGCGCCGGATCGCCGAGCAGTATGGCCTGGAGGTGTGGAGCCGCGAGCACTGGGACCTCCTGGGGACCTACTTGGCGGACCTGGCGGCCCACGGGGAGAAGCTCGCGAGCGTCACGCGGGACATGTTCGAGTGGCGGATGGATGAGAGCGGGCAGCCGGTCTTCCAGTACACGGTCTTCGACCGCTACATCGAACTGTGCCGGGAGGCGGGGATCGACGAGGGGATCGAGTACTACTCCATGTTCGACGGCGGCGGGGATAGCTCGGTCTCGTGGGCCGACGCTGCAGGGGACATGCACCGCGAGACGGCCAACCCGGGCGACGAGCGCTTCGACTCGCTCTGGAGCGCTTTCCTGACCGACTTCGCGAGGCACCTGGAGGAAAAGGGCTGGCTGAGCAATGTCTTCATCTGTCCGACCGACGAGCCGCGCGACAGCGCGAACGTACCGACCCTCCAGCGCTTCGCGCGTTGCGCCGACCTTGTGCACGCCGCGAACCCGGCTCTGAAGACCACGGTCGCGCTCGACTCGCTCGACTCGGCCCGCACTCTCGCGCCGTGCGTGGACCGCATGGTCTTCAAGCTGCGGGACGATGTGTACGACCGGGAGGTGGCCGCCGCCAAGCGGGATGAGGGCGGGCGCGTCGAGGCGTACATCTGCTGCCATCCCGACCGGCCGAACACGTTCATCACTTCCCCGAACATCGACAGCCGCGTGATCGGCTGGCTGCTGTTCCGCGAGCAGCTGAGCGGTCTGCTGCGCTGGTCGTACGAGCGCTGGCCGCCCGACCCGATGGGCCAACCCGAAGGCGACGGGCGCTACGCCGCCGGGGACCTGTTCATCGTCTACCCGGGCGAGGAGGGGCCGTACGCCTCGCCCCGCTGGGAGATTCTGCGGGACGGCTTCGAGGATTACGGACTGCTTACCCTCCTGCAAGACGCGATCGGCGCGGCGCGCGCGGGCGGTCGGGCGGAGCAGGCGGACGCCGCTCAGAAGACGCTCGATGAGGCGATCGCCCGCGTCGTGGGCGCTGGTCCGGGGCTCGCGGAGTTCACGAATGACCCGCAGGAGTTGGGGCTGGCGCGGGTGAAGGTGCTGACGACGCTGGACTGGCTGGGGGAGTAACGGCAAGAAAGGGGAAGATTCTAAGATTCGAAGAACGGCGAAGACGGCAACGGCAATGAGGACGGCGGCGGCGATTGGGCTCCTGGGTCTTGCATGGGGCGCGGCGACGCAGCCCGTGCCTCCGGTTGTGGACGACTTCGAGGCGGGCGTCGGAGGCTGGACCGTGAACGACGGCCTGGCGCCGAAGCTCGGCAAGGCGACGCTTCCGCAGGTCTACTCGATCAGCCCGGGGGCTCCGGAGACGAAGGGCAAGCGGGCGGCACTCATCGAGTTCGCGGCCGGCGAGAGCACGTGGGCGAGCGTCACGAAGTCGGTGAGCGGCGCGGCGTGGGTGGACCACGGGTGCACGGGCCTCGCGCTATGGCTGCGCGGCGACGGGTCGCGGCGCTCGGTGTCGCTCGTGCTGCGCTCCTACCTCAAGTTCGGCGAGACGGTCACGGATACGTCCTACGCGAAGGAGATCGCGCTGACCACGCCGGGTTGGACGAAGCTACACACACCCTTCCCGGCCTTCAAGGACAAGCAGGGGCAGCCGATCGACGAGGCCCACCTGCGCGCGGTGAAGCTACTGCAGTTCGTGAAGACGGGCACCTGGGAGCCGCTGCGGTTCACCGTGGATGACGTCGAGGCCGAGACCGTCGCCCCGCCCCAGCCGCCCGCCGTCCCCGCCGAGGCCCTCCTGGTGGACTTCAGCGGCCTCGACCGCCTCAGCCGCCTGCGCCAGGGCGTGTGCCTGGGCAGCGGCTGGGCGGCGGTACTGCACGATGAGGCCTTCGCGGCGAAGGTGAAGGGCGCGCTGGCGGCGTGCGGGCGGCCGATGGTGCGGGTCAAGCTCTCGGACTTCTTCCTCCCCGGGAACCTGGGGCTGCGCAGCGGGGAACTGCACCAGACGCTCGGCTGGATTCGCTCCGCCGGGGGCGATCCGTTGCTCTGCCTGGACGCGCCGCTGACGGCGAAGGGCGTGACCCCCGAGGCGGGGTGGCGGAACTTCGGGGCGTTCTGTGCGGAGATCGCCGCTCGCCGGCGATCTGAGCCGGGAGCGCGCATCTACGAGATCGGCTGCGAGCCGGTCGAGAGCGGGCAGTTCCGCACGGTCGAGGCGGCCACCGAGGCGTACAACGCCCTCGCCGCGCAGGTTCTGCTCGTCGATCCGGCGGCGGAGGTCGGCGGCATGGGGTTTGCGTCACCGTGGGACGAGTACCTGCGCTACTTCATCGCGAATGCCCGCACGCTGAAGTTCGTCTCGTTCCACTTCTATGGCGCGCATACGCCGGTCGCGACCGATGAGGACCTGTTCGAGGCGGCCTGCCGCGCGGAAGCGCGGGACCTGCCCCATCAGCTTACGCCAAGACAAGTGCGCGAGCTGCTGGACGCTCGGCCGGGCGCGCGCCCGGAACTGTGGATCACGGAATGCGCGCTGAGTTCGGCGCGCGAGTCGAACGGGGACGCCCGCGATCCGCGCATTCGCAGTCACTTCGCGGCCGCGTGGACGACCGCGCTCTCGCTGGCCGTCGCGGCGGACGTGGACCGCGTGCTGTGGTTCAAGGCCTACGGGAACGGCTGGGGGCTGCTGAACGATGACGGGACGAGCATGCCGGCCATGCAGGCGCTCTCCCTGCTCTCCCGCGCCCTGCCCGTCGGTTGCGGCATCGGCTCGCCCACGAACTTCGGCAAGCCGCTCTTCATCCTTGCCAGCGAGACCAAGGACGCGCGCTACGTCATCATCGCCAACGCGGCGAAGTCCTCCGCCCTCAACCTCCACCTCAGCGGCACACCCCCCGTCCAGCCCACGCGCCTCCGCCGCCTCGATCCCACCGTGACCTCACCGACCTTCATCCCCCTCGCGCCCGCCTCCATCGAGAAGCTCACCCTCAGCGGGCCGGGTGTCGCGATGCTGGAGGCCCCGACTGCGAGGTGACCGGAGGGGACTCTGAGGCCTCGGCACGCAGGATCATCACGGAAAACGGTCCGTGAGGGCCGCACCAAACACTGTCCACAGGGCATCCAGCAGGGCGGCAGTACGGTCGATCCATTCGCGCGCAAGAGGAGTGAACGGCACCGAGAAGCAGCGCCCCCGCGGCAGGTCCCCATCCTGGCTGTAGTGAGCCGTGGCGAGTTCCGGGGGTAGGTAGGGCTTGGCCAGGTACCACTCAGCGGGCGTAAGCCCCTCGTACCGGAAATGGAGTGCGCGGTTGTGGATTACATCGTTCCGCACTCGCCTCAGTTGATCGCACCATTGGCCCCTCGGGCAGCTGCTCGACAAGATCCGCACCGCCTCGTCGCACGCCGTGCCGAGTGGCGTGCCTCGCGGTGGTCGCAGCCTCCCATGGCGGAGAGCGGGCCACCGCTGCCTGGGAGCCTTCTGGTCCCCCCACTTGCCGTTTGGCTGCTTCACCTTGTCGCAGACCGTGTGGAAGTAGAGCTTGCTGTCGATCGCCGCTGCCGCCAGGAACATGATGTTCAGTTGGTGGCCCACCGAGTCAAGAGCCGAGGTGAGCGCGGCGATGATCGTGCGCCCAAACCGACGTACGTCCGGCTTGGACTTCGCGTTTGCGAGGTGCTCGAAGGTCAGCTCCGCTTCGCAGACGGCCGACAGGGCGTAGTAGGCTGTCCACTTGAGCGCATGGAAGCCAGGCGGTGCAGTCGTCGGTTGGGCCCGCCACCGGCGCTGGTCCTCCAAGGAACGCAGGCTATCGTGGAGGGGCCAGTAGGCAGGACACAGCCTAAGCGATATGGGCCTCTCAATGGACAAGCACGCTCGTTCGAGTTCCCGAAGCACAGCTTGGCGCGACGTCGGGCGACGGCCGCGCGGGGCCTGCTCTGCGCCTTCGAGTTGCTCCAGTCGGCGCGCCAGGTCGCCCAAGGCCGACCTGAGGAGCACCGTGTCGTCTTCCAGGCGCTCGACGCGGGTGCGCAACTCAGCCACTGCCGCGTCGGTCCTGATGTTCGTGCGGCTCATTGCCCAGCCTCCTCCCGCCGCCGTATCCTACAGTACCGCAACGCGGACGTCCAGGCCTGCGACGCTCGGCGGCAGGGCCTTTGCATTGTCGATGGGAGCCCGCCGGGATAGCCGACCGGCGGACGCGGTGAAGGCCCGGCACCTGTCGTTGTAGGGGCAGAGCGTGCTCTGCCCACGTCCAGAACGGCGGGCAGAGCACGCTCTGCCCCTACAACGACCCGACCAGGGCCCGCCTTGCGCGGTGCCTGCGGTGATGTCGCCGACAATGCAATGGCCCTGCGCTCGGCGGGCGGGACCACGGATGGCGGATTGGTCGTTCCGTGGGAGCGCGGACGCCCGCGTCCGCTGGCTTGGTTCGTGGTGGCCCCGGGGTGGCTTCCGCAAACGTCCCCTCGCGGGCGACCCACCCCTGCGGACGAGGGCGTCCGCGCTCCAACGGCACCACCACCCGTCGCCCGCTAGGCCGAAGTTCCCCGATCTGAGGGGGTGTTTGGCCTGTGATCTGGGGCTTTTGGGCTGATTGGCCTGCGATTTGGTACCCATGTAGAGTATAAGTTTATGCTTGACAGGGTTGAGATAGTATGCTATAT
>Ga0194125_10001320_pt1 | contig 42097 bp, 50 predicted proteins | sample TA2KigC250mmetaG_FD_148626 | JGI IMG/M metagenome (GOLD analysis project Ga0194125, IMG submission 148626) | Freshwater microbial communities from Lake Tanganyika, Tanzania - TA2015034 Kigoma Deep Cast 250m | ecosystem: Environmental > Aquatic > Freshwater > Lake | place: Tanzania: Lake...
CTTCGGGCGCGGCGAGCGGCGCGCGCGCGGCGTTCGCCGCGGTGCGTCCTTCGCTGAGCGTTTCCAACGGCTGCGCCGGCGGCGGCTGCGACCAGAGTCTTCCGTTTTGCCGGCGCTTGTAGTCGGCCTCGGCCTCGGCGGCGGCCGGCGGGGCCGGCGCCGCGGCGCTCTTCAGTTCGTCCTTTGCGCGTTCGGCCTCCGGCTGCGGGGCGGGGCCGGATTTCCTGCGTGGGGCATCGGGCGGGGCGGCGGACGGTTCGGCCGGCGGCTGCCCTCTGCCGGGGGGTGGCGCGATCGCTTCGGCGGGCGGCGGCTCCGCCTGCCGGGCTTCCGGCGGGCGCCGGCCGTCCCCTGTCGTCCGCAGCAGGACGTGCGCGCCCACGACGAGCACCGCGCCGGCGGCCAGGGCCGCCTGCACTTGCGGAAGCGCCAGAAACCGCGGCGGCCAAGCGGAGGGTCGGGCGTTGAGGCGTCGGCGCACGCGGTTCTCCAGGCCGGGGGGCGCGGGCACGGGCGGCATGGCGCGCATGAGGGCCACGGTCTGCCGCAGGGCGGCGTGTTCCAGGCGGCAGGCGTCGCAGGCGCGCAGGTGCTCCCGCAGCGCCTGTTCGCGGCCGGCCTCGAGGCGGCCGTCGACCGCTTCCGACAGCCATTCCCTTATCTGTTCGCAGCGCATAGCACACCCTGTCGCACGAGTCGTTCCTTCACCCGCCGCCGCGCGCGCGACAGGCGGGATTTCACCGTTCCCACGGAGCAGCCCAGCGCCCCCGCGATTTCCTCGTAGGCCAGGCCCTGGAAATCGCGCAGCACCAGGGCCATGCGGTACTCGTCGGGCAATTCCATTACGGCCGCCTCGATCTGTTCGCGCAGTTCGCTTCGCGCCAGGGCTTCTTCCGGACGCTCCGTCGGATCCGCGGGTTCCAGTTTGGGGCGGGTCGGGTCCCTGTTGTCGTCCAGGCTCAGGCCCTCGGCGCGGGCGATGCGCCACAGGCGCCGTCGCCCGCTGCGGCACGTGTTCGCGGCCAGCGTGAACAGCCAGGTCGTGAACTTCGACTGCCACCGGAACTTCCGGAGGGAGCGGTGCAGTTTGAGAAAGACCTCCTGTGTCATGTCGTCGGCGTCGTGGGCGTTGCCGGTCATGCGGAACGCGAGATCATGCACGGCCCCGCCGAGCGCCTTCACCAGTTCATCGAACGCAACCTCGTCGCCGGACTGGGCGCGCCGGGCAAGCGGTTCCACCTCCGCGGGGGCCCAGGACGTTCTTGCCGCGGGCGCGCGAATCTCGACGCGGTTCACTTCGTTAGACGCCATAGATCACCGGCGGGTTCCCGGGAATCGGCCGTTGTGACGTCCCAGAGTAGCAGAAGCGGCGATGCCGCGCGAAGCGGGAAAGAGGGCGTTTGTGAGGGCGGGAGGGAAGGCGGCGGCCGTGGGGCGGCTAATTTTTTTTCAAAAGATGTTGACACTGTCGCGTGTTCTGGTAATTTACCGCGCGTTTCCCGGGGCAACCCGGGGGACATAACCGTTGTCTCTGAGCGAACAGCAGAGCGGCTTTCCCTTCCGGCGCTTTGTTGGGGGGAGTTGTCGCGTCTGTTGTATTGTATTGTCCCGGCGGTGCGTTCATGTGCCGGGTATGCAGCCCAGAGAAGGCGTGGTGCGGAACGCGCTGCCCATGTAGCTCAGTTGGTAGAGCACGTCCTTGGTAAGGACGAGGTCAGCGGTTCAATCCCGCTCATGGGCTCCACGGAACGAAGGGCAGGGGAGAGAGGCGGAGGACGCGAGCATGGCTAAAGAGAAATTCGAACGGTCGAAGCCGCACGTCAACGTAGGGACGATCGGGCATGTGGATCACGGCAAGACCACGTTGACCGCGGCGATCACAAAGGTACAGTCCCTGAAGGGGCTGGGCGACTATGTGTCGTACGACCAGGTCGCGAAGGCTTCCGAGGCCCACGGGCGGCGGGATGCCACCAAGATTCTGACCATCGCGACGTCGCACGTGGAGTACAGTTCGAAGAACCGTCACTATGCGCACGTGGACTGTCCGGGTCACGCCGACTACGTGAAGAACATGATCACGGGCGCGGCGCAGATGGACGGCGCGGTCCTGGTGGTAAGCGCGGCGGACGGGCCGATGCCGCAGACGCGCGAGCACATTCTCCTGGCCCGCCAGGTGGGCGTGCCGGCGATCGTTGTCTTCCTTAATAAGGTGGACCTGGTGGACGATCCCGAGCTGCTGGACCTCGTGGAGCTGGAGGTGCGCGAGCTGCTGTCCAAGTACGAGTATCCGGGCGACACCACGGCGATCATCCGCGGCGACGCGTTGGCGGCGACGCAGGTGCAGTCGGCGGACGATCCGGCGGCGAACTGCATCCAGGAGCTCATGGATGCCCTGGACACGCAGATTCCCGAGCCGGTGCGCATCATTGACCAGGCGTACCTGATGCCGATCGAGGACGTGTTCTCGATCGAGGGCCGCGGCACGGTTGTGACGGGCCGCATCGAGCGCGGCACGGTCAAGGTGGGCGACGAAGTCGAGATCGTGGGTCTGCGCCCGACGGTGAAGACCACGGCGACCGGCGTGGAGATGTTCCGCAAGCTGCTGGACCAGGGCCAGGCCGGCGACAACGTGGGCGTGCTTTTGCGCGGCACCAAGAAGGAAGAGGTGGAGCGCGGGCAGGTGCTGGCCAAGCCGGGATCGATCACGCCGCACACGCACTTCAACGCCGAGGTTTACGTGTTGAGCAAGGAGGAAGGCGGAAGGCACACCCCGTTCTTCAAGGGGTACCGTCCGCAGTTCTATTTCCGCACGACGGACGTGACCGGCGACATTATTCTGCCCGAGGGCGTGGAGATGGTGATGCCGGGCGACAACGTGAGCATGGAGGTGAAGCTCATCGTTCCCGTGGCCATGGAGGAGAAGATGCGCTTCGCGATCCGCGAGGGCGGCCGGACGGTTGGCGCCGGCGCGGTGAGCAAGGTTATCGCGTAGGCCGGGGAGCGTACGGATCCGGCCGGGAAGTGTTTTGGCGATGCCCAGAGAGCTTGTAACGTTGGCCTGTACCGAGTGTAAGCGTCGTAACTACATGACGACGAAGAACAAGACGCTTACGCCTAACCGTTTGGAGATCAAGAAGTACTGCTGGTTCGAGCGCAAGCGTACGGCGCACAAGGAAGTGCGCTGAGGCGGATCGACAGGCCAGTAGCTCAACTGGCAGAGCACCGGTCTCCAAAACCGGGGGTTGGGGGTTCGATTCCCTCCTGGCCTGCCATGGGCCGTGCAGGATGGCTTGCCGTGCGGCGTGGGAGAGGGGTGGCGCGGCGTGGGGCGGGCCTTGGCCGCGCTGGAAGGCTGTTCTTCTCCAGGTCGGGAAGCGTCGGGCGCGGGTTCGTATTGCTTGAGTCATGAAGGCGGTGCGCGACATGGTCCGTGGGGCGCGCGTGTTTCTCGGCGAAGTTGCCGGGGAGACGCGCAAGTCGACCTGGCCGGACCGGCACGAGCTGGTTGAGTCCACGGCGGTTGTGATTGTGGCGGTGGTGCTGCTCGCCGTGTTCGTGGGAGCGAGCGACCAGATCCTGATCTGGCTGTTGAAGCTGGTGTTTCCTTCGAGCTGAGCGCGATGCAGAAGCAGTGGTTCGTTATACACACGCTGACGGGGCAGGAGGGCAAGGTGCGCGAAAGCATCCTGCGCCGCCTCAAGCAGGAGGAGATGGCGGATTACGTTGACGAGGTGATCATCCCGACCGAGAAGGTTTCCGAGGTCAAGAAGGGCGTGCGCTCGACGACGACGCGGAAGTTCTTCCCGGGGTACGTGCTGGTTCACATGGCCCTTTACGGGGAGGACAAGCGCGTGCTCGACCGTGCCTGGCATTTCGTGCGCGAGACGCCCGGAACGATCGGGCTGATCGGCGGGGACAAGCCGGTGCCGCTCTCCGAGAAGGAGGTTGAGGTGATTCTCAACCAGGTCGAGGAGAAGCGCGAGGCGGTCAAGCCCAAGGTGGTTTACGAGCCCGGCGAGACGGTGAAGATCACGGACGGCCCCTTCCTCAACTTCAGCGGCGTGGTGGAGGAGGTGGATCCGGACCGGGGCAAGCTGAAGGTGTCGGTGGCGATTTTCGGGCGCTCGGCGCCCGTGGAACTGGAGTACTGGCAGGTGGAGCGGACGTAGGTTCAACATGGCCAAGCAGGCAACGGGCAAGATCAAGCTGCAGATTCCGGCGGGGCAGGCGAATCCTGCGCCGCCCGTGGGCCCCGCGCTGGGGCAGCAGGGCGTGAACATCATGGAGTTCTGCAAGGCGTTCAACGCCGCCACGCAGGACCGCGCGGGCATGGTGATACCGGTGGTGATCACCGTCTATCACGACAAGAGCTTCACGTTCATAACGAAGAGTCCGCCGGCGTCGGCGCTGCTGAAGCGCGCGGCGGGGCTGGCGAAGGGGTCGGCCGTTCCCAACCGGGAGAAGGTCGGGAAAGTCACGGCGCAGCAGGTGCGCGAGATCGCGCGGACGAAGATGGCGGACCTCAACGCGCGCGGCGAGGAGCAGGCGTTCCGGATCGTGGCGGGCACGGCGCGCAGCATGGGCATCGATATCGGCGAGTGAGCAAGGCGGGTCACGGGCATGGCTAAACACGGCAAGCGATACCGGGAGCAGAAGGCCAAGGCGCCGCGGGGCGCGCTTGATCCGGCCGCGGCGATTGACTTCCTCAAGGGCGGCGCGGCGCGGAAGTTCGACGAGAGCATGGAGCTGGCGGTGCGTCTGGGCGTGGATCCCACGAAGTCCGACCAGACCGTGCGCGGAACGGTGGTTCTGCCGCACGGCACGGGCAAGACCGTGCGCGTGCTGGTGTTCGCTTCCGGCGAGGCGGCGGACAAGGCGCGGGAGGCGGGCGCCGATTTCGTGGGCTTTGACGACTTGATCGAGAAGATCAAGGGCGGCTGGACCGATTTCGACATCGCCATTGCCACGACGGAGGCGATGAAGGAGGTGCGCAAGCTGGGGCGCGTGCTGGGCCCCCGCGGCCTGATGCCCAACCCCAAGACGGGCACGGTGACCGACGACACGGCCGCGGCCGTGCGGGACAGCAAGGCGGGGCGCCTGGAGTTCCGCATGGACCGTCACGGCAACGTGAGCGTGGCTTTCGGCAAGCTCTCCTTCCCGAGGGAAAAACTGCTTGCGAACATGCAGACGGTGCTGACCGCGCTGCGGGCGGAGCGTCCGGCCTCGACGAAGGGCGCGTTCATCAGGACCTGCACGCTGAGCAGCACGATGGGCGTGGGGCTGCGCGTGAACGTCGGGGACTGACGGCGGGGGTTGCGAGCATGAGACCGGAAAAGGAATCGCTGGCCGAGGAACTGCGCGGCTACCTGGACGCGGGCGATTACGTCTTCATGGTGGATTACCGCGGCCTGAGCGTGGAGCGCATGACCGAGCTGCGTGCGCGCCTCGGTTCGACGGGCGCGCAATGCCACGTGGTCAAGAACGCGCTGCTGGCCAGGGCGGGCGAGGAGCGCGGCTGGAAGATTGTGCCGGAGGCGCTGGCGGGGCCGACGGCCATTATCACCGGCGGCGGCGACGCCAGCGTGGTGGCCGGGATGATCCGCGAATTTGCCAGGACCGGCGACCGGCCGGTTGTGAAGGGCGGCATGCTGGGCGCGACGCCGTTGTCGGCCGGCGAGGCGCGGGCCATGGCGCTGCTGCCGCCGCGCCGCGTGCTTCTGGCCCAGTTGGTGGGCACGGTTGCGGCGCCGATGTCGCAGCTGGCCGGGGTGCTGCGTCAGAAGTTGTGCTCTCTGCTCTACGTGCTCAGGGCCGTGGAAGAGAAGAAGGGCGGGACCAAGTAGAAGACAGGAGAAGAGGCGATGGCGGAAGTCATGGAAGCGCAGGAAACGAAGGCCGAGACGGCGGAAGCCCGGATGCCCGCGGTCGAGGGTAAGATGGCTGAGTTCATCAGCTGGATTGAGGGCATCAGCGTGCTCGATCTTTCCCGCCTGGTAAAGGCGCTGGAAGAGCGTCTCGGGGTGACCGCGGCGGCGCCGGCCGTGGCGGTGGCCGGACCCGCGGCGGCGGGCGCCGCGCCGGAAGCCGAGGAGAAGACGGAGTTTACCGTGATTCTCGCGGATGCCGGCAGCCAGAAGATACCGGTGATCAAGGAGATCCGCGCCATCACGGGCCTGGGACTGAAGGATTCCAAGGACCTGGTGGACGGCGCGCCGAAGCCGGTGAAGGAAGGCGTTTCAAAGCAGGAAGCCGAGGAGATCAAGAAGAAGCTGGAAGCCGCGGGAGCCAAAGTCGAAGTCAAGTAGGAGGCCGGGCGGTTGCCTGGCGGAACGCGGCCTGCGGCGCGGGCGTGCCGGGGGCCGTTCCGTCGTTCGGAACCCGACAGCGGGGGTGCTGAATGCCTGAGAGAACCAATTTCGGCAGATTGCGGGCCGTCATAGATCCGCCGGACATGATTGAGGTCCAGACGAAGTCCTACCGTGATTTCCTGCAGAAGGACACGGAGGCGACGCGTCGCAAGCGGCACGGCCTGCACGGCGTCTTCCGGGAAGTGTTCCCCATCGACAGCTACGACGGCCGGTTCGTCCTGGATTTCGTCAAGTACGAGCTTTCCGCGCCGCGTCAGTCGGCCCTGGAGTGTCTGCGCGAAGGCCAGACTTTTGCCGCGCCGCTGCACGTCACGTTCCGCCTGAAGGACGGCGACGAAGTGCGCGAAGAAGACGTGTACATGGGCGAGATCCCGCTGATGACCGAGCACGGCTCCTTCGTGGTCAACGGCGCCGAGCGCGTGGTCGTCAGCCAGCTGCACCGTTCGCCGGGCATCTGCTCGGAGCAGGCGGTCCATCCCAACGGCACGATTCTGTATTCCATGCGCGTCATTCCGGACCGCGGGTCGTGGATCGAGCTGCAGTTCGACACCAACGATCTGTTGTGGGTCTACATGGACCGCCGCCGCCGCCGCCGCAAGTTCCTGGCCGCGACTTTCCTGCGCGCCCTGGGCTACGGCACGGACGAAGAGCTGCTCGACCTGTTCTACAAGTTCCGCCGCCTTTCCCTGGGCAGCCTGCCCGGCGAGGACGAGGTCGAAGGACTGGTTTTCAAGGAGGACGTGGTCGACATCGATTCCAAGACCGTGCTGGCCCGCAAGTACGATCCGGTGACCGTGGCCGTGCTCAAGCAGATGCGCGACGCCGGCTTCAAGACGGCGGACGTGGCGGATGTCTCGTGGGACGGCGGCGTGTTCCTGGCCACCGTGCGGGCCGACGAAACGCACTCCATGGACGAGGCGCTGAAGGACATCTATCACCGCCTGCGCCCGGGCGATCCGGCCACGCCTTCCAACGCGCGGCAGCTGCTGAAGCGGCAGTTCTTCGATGCCAAGCGCTACGACCTGGGCCTGGTGGGGCGCTACAAGATCAACCAGAAGCTGGACCTGGCCGGCAAGGTGCCGGACAGCCTGCGCACGCTCGACAAGCTGGACGTGATCGAGACGATCCGCCACCTGATCAGCCTGCGCAAGGGCGAGTCCGCCGTGGACGACATCGACCACCTCGGCAGCCGGCGCGTGCGCACGGTCGGCGAGCTGCTGGAGAACCAGTGCCGCGTGGGCCTGGCGCGCACGGAGCGCCTGATCCGCGAGCGCATGACCCTCTTCGATCCCACCAGCGGCGTGCTCACGCCCCAGCGCCTGGTCAATTCCAAGTCGCTGTCGGCGGTGGTGCAGGATTTCTTCGCGCGCAGCCAGCTGAGCCAGTTCATGGACCAGACCAACCCGTTGTCGGAGCTGGCCCACAAGCGGCGCCTGAGCGCGCTGGGCCCCGGCGGCCTGAGCCGCGAGCGGGCCGGGTTCGAAGTCCGCGACGTGCACAGCAGCCACTACGGCCGCATCTGTCCGATCGAGACGCCGGAAGGACCGAACATCGGGCTGATCTCGTCGCTGAGCATCTACGCCCGCGTGAACGAGTTCGGCTTCATCGAGAGCCCGTACCGCCGCGTGTCCAAGGGGCGGGTCACCGACGAGGTGGAGTATCTGACCGCCGACCGCGAAGAGAAGTTCGTGATCGCGCAGGCCAACGCGCCGCTGGACGCCTCGGGCCGTTTCGCGAACGCGACCGTTTCGGTGCGGCAGCGCGGCGAGTTCCTGGAGGTGCCGCGGGACGACGTGCACTACATGGACGTGTCGCCCATGCAGGTGGTGAGCGTGGCCGCGGGCTTGATCCCGTTCCTGGAGCACGACGACGCCAACCGCGCGCTGATGGGGGCGAACATGATGCGGCAGGCCGTGCCGCTGCTGGTTTCGGAGCGGCCCTACGCGGCCACGGGGCTGGAGTCGCGCGCGGCGCGCGACTCGCGCGTGGTGATTACGGCGACGCGCGGCGGCGCGGTCGCCTACGTTTCGGCCGACAAGATCGTCGTTTCGGAAGACGGCAAGATGCCCGGGAGCCGGACGCGTCGCGACGCCTATCAGGTCTACCCCCTGCAGAAGTTCCGCCGTTCGAACGCCGGCACGTGCTTCAACCAGAAGCCGCTGGTCGCGGCCGGCCAGCGGGTCCGCAAGGGCCAGGTCCTGGCGGACGGGCCCGCCACGCGCGGAGGGGAACTGGCGCTGGGCCGCAACATGCTGGTGGCCTTCATGCCCTGGTGCGGCTACAACTTCGAAGACGCCATGCTGATCAGCGAGCGGGTGCTGCGCGAGGACATCTTCACCTCGCTGCACATCCAGGAGTTCGAGGTCGGCGCGCGCGACACGAAGCTGGGCCCGGAAGAGATCACGCGCGACATTCCCAACGTGGGCGAGGAGGCCCTCAAGGACCTCGGGCCGGACGGCGTGATCCGCATCGGCGCCAAGGTCAAGCCCAGCGACATCCTGGTGGGCAAGATCACGCCCAAGAGCGAGACGGAGCTGGCGCCGGAAGAGCGCCTGCTGCGCGCGATCTTCGGCGAGAAGGCGGCGGAGGTGCGCGACACCTCGCTGACGGTGCCCAGCGGCACGGAAGGCATCGTGATGGACGTCAAGGTGACGGCGCACAAGGACGCCAAGTCCGCCGGCGCCACGCCGGGCGAGCGGCGCAAGCAGGCCAAGTCGCTGGCCGAGGATCACAAGGCGCGCAAGCAGCAGCTCACGGAAGAGCTGACCGAGTCGCTCAGCAACGTGCTGCTCGGCGAGAAGATCCCGCTGGACGTCGTCAACGCCGCTTCCGGCGAAGTCATCATCCCGGCCAACCGCAAGATCACCAAGACCCTGCTGCGCAAGATGGCCGCGGTGTACGATCACATCCAGATCGAGAGCAGCCCCATCCAGATCAAGATCGACGAGATCGTGGGCGAGTTCAAGCCCAAGTTCTACGAGCTGGACGAGGATCACGAGCGGGCGATCGACCGCATCGAAAGCGGCGACGAGGTGGACTCGGGGATCATCCGCCAGGTGCGCGTCTACGTGGCCACCAAACAGAAGCTGGCCGTGGGCGACAAGCTCGCGGGGCGGCACGGCAACAAGGGCGTGGTGGCGCGCATCATGCCGGACTGCGAGATGCCGTTCCTGCCGGACGGGACGCCCGTGGACATCGTGCTCAACCCGCTGGGCGTGCCTTCGCGCATGAACCTGGGCCAGGTCTTCGAGACGCACCTGGGCGCGGCCTGCCGGCTGCTCGGCGTGGAGGCGTCCACGCCGGTCTTCGACGGCATCGCGGAGCGCAGCATTGACGAGCTGCTGGAGAAGGCGGGACTGCCCGCCGACGGCAAGTCCACGCTGTATGACGGGCGCACGGGCACGGCTTTCGACCAGCGCGTCGTCGTGGGCCAGATCTACATGATGAAGCTGCATCATCTGGTCAGCGACAAGATTCACGCGCGGGCCGTCGGGCCGTACTCGCTGGTGACGCAGCAGCCGCTGGGCGGCAAGGCCCAGTACGGCGGGCAGCGCCTGGGCGAGATGGAGGTCTGGGCCCTGGAGGCGTACGGCGTGGCCTACGCCCTGCAGGAGCTGCTTACCGTCAAGAGCGATGACGTGCCCGGCCGGACGCGGATCTACGAGTCCATCGTCAAGGGCGAGAACAGCCTGGAGGCGGGCCGCCCGGAATCGTTCAGCGTGCTGATCAACGAGCTGCGCGGGCTGAGCCTGAACGTGCAGACCATCGGCGAAACGACGGAACCGACGCTGTAGACGGAGCGCGAAAGGCGGAGGCGCAGGATTGAACACATACGCTGCCAAAGAAGTCGCGGGACTCGGGGGTATCGGCACTTTTGACGCGGTGCAGATCGCGCTGGCCTCGCCGGAAACGGTGCGTTCGTGGAGTCACGGGGAAGTCAAGAACCCCGAGACGATCAACTACCGCACCTACAAGCCGGAGCGGGGCGGGCTGTTCTGCGAGCGCATTTTCGGCCCCACGCGGGACTGGGAATGCAGTTGTGGCAAGTACAAGCGCATCAAGCACAAGGGCGTGATCTGCGACCGCTGCGGCGTGGAGGTCACCGTGTCCAAGGTGCGCCGCGAGCGCATGGGGCACATCGAGCTGGCGGTGCCCGTTTCGCACATCTGGTTCTTCAAGTGCACGCCCAGCCGGATCGGGCTCATCCTGAACATGACCAGCACGGCGCTGGAGCGGGTGCTCTACTATGAGGACTACTGCGTGACGGAGGCCGGCGACACGCCGCTCAAGCCCAAGCAGCTCCTCACGGAGATGGAATACCGCGAGGCGCAGGAGAAGTACGGCGAAGCCTTCACGGCGAAGATGGGCGCCGAGGGCATCCGCGACCTGCTGGCGGCGGTCGATCTCGACAAGCTGATGGACGAGCTCGAAGAGCAGATGGAAAAGACCCGCAGCAAGCAGACGCGCAAGAAGCTGTCCAAGCGCATGAAGGTCGTGGACGGCTTCCGCGGCAGCGGGACGCGGCCGGAGTGGATGGTTCTCGACGTCCTGCCCGTGATTCCGCCGGACCTGCGGCCCCTGGTCCCGCTGGAGGGCGGCCGCTTTGCGACCTCGGATCTGAACGATCTCTACCGCCGCGTCATCAACCGCAACAACCGCCTGCGCAATCTGCAGCAGCTCAAGACGCCGGACGTGATCATCCGCAACGAGAAGCGCATGCTGCAGGAAGCGGTGGACGCGGTGCTGGACAACGGCCGCCACGGCCGGCCCGTGCAGGGCGCGGGCAACCGGCCGCTCAAGTCGCTCAGCGACATGCTGCGCGGCAAGGGCGGACGCTTCCGCCAGAACCTGCTGGGCAAGCGCGTGGACTATTCCGGGCGCTCCGTGATCGTGATCGGGCCGGATCTCAGGCTGCACCAGTGCGGCCTGCCCAAGAAGATGGCCCTGGTTCTGTTCGAGCCGTTCATCATCCGGCGCCTGAAGGAGATGGGCATCGTCCACACGGTGCGCAGCGCGAAGAAGCTTATCGAGCGCCAGGCCGACGAGGTGTGGGATATCCTGGAGGAGGTCACGCGCGGCAAGACCGTCATGCTCAACCGCGCGCCGACCCTGCACCGCCTGAGCATCCAGTCCTTCGAGCCGGTGCTGGTGGAGGGCGACGCCATCCGTATCCATCCGCTGGTATGCACGGCCTTCAACGCCGACTTCGACGGCGACCAGATGGCGGTGCACGTTCCGCTTTCCGTCGAGGCCCAGCTCGAGTCGCGTCTGCTGATGATGTCGACCAACAGCATCTTCTCGCCGTCGAGCGGGCAGTCGATCATGACCCCCACGCAGGACATCGCGCTCGGCATCTACTACCTGACCTCGCTTTCGCAGCGCGACCGGCTGCGCCAGGGCGCGGCGGGGCGCAAGGCGCCGGTCGCCGCGCCCGGGGAGCGCCTGCCGCTCTTTGGCGACGTGAACGAAGTGCGCCTGGCCTGCGACGAAGGCGCCTTGAACATGCATTCCAGGATTCGCTTCCGCAATCCCGACTTCGAGCGCGACACGGTCTACGGCAAGCGCGGAGCGCGCGTGCTGGACACGACGGCGGGCCGCGTGTTTTTCAACGAGATCTGGCCGCCGGCCATGGGCTTCATCAACGAGCTGGTGAACAAGGAGCTGCTGGGCGAGCTGATCCGGCAGTGTCACGACCTGGCGGGGCAGCAGCGCACCGTGCAGGTGCTGGACGATCTGAAGCAGATGGGATTCGAGAACGCCACCCTGGCCGGCATATCGATCGGGCTGGTGGACATGATCATACCGACCCGCAAGCAGGAGATCATCGAGCGCGCGCGCGAGCAGGTGGCCGCGGTGGACAAGCAGTACCGGCAGGGCGTGATCACCGACGGCGAGCGCTACAACAAGATCGTGGACATCTGGACGCAGGCCAACGAGAACATCTCCAGCGCGATGTACCACGGGATCGAGCAGAACGCCGGCAGCGAGGAGTCCAACCCCGTGTTCATGATGGTCGACTCCAAGGCGCGCGGAAGCCGGCAGCAGATCCGGCAGCTGGCCGGCATGCGCGGCCTGATGGCCAAGCCCTCCGGCGAGATCATCGAGCGGCCGATCATATCCAACTTCCGCGAGGGCCTCAGCGTGCTGGAGTACTTCATCAGCACGCACGGCGCGCGCAAGGGGCTGGCGGACACGGCGCTGAAGACCGCGGACGCCGGATACCTCACGCGCAAGTTGGTGGACGTGGCGCAGGACGTGATCGCGGTGGAGCACGACTGCAATACCCTCAACGGCATCGAAGTGGCGGGCGTCGCGGAAGGCGAGGAGGATTCGGTCTCGCTGCGCACGCGCATCCTGGGGCGCACGGCGCTCAACGACATCGCGGACCCCGTCCGGAACGAGGTGATCGTCAAGGCCGGCGACGGGATCGACGAGACCGCCTGCGAAAGGATCATGCGCGCGGGCATCGAGCGGGTGCGCATCCGCAGCGCGCTGACGTGCGAATCGCCCAGCGCGGTCTGCGCGCGCTGCTACGGACGCGACCTGGCGACGGGGCGCCCGGTCGAGATCGGAACCGCCGTGGGCATCATCGCCGCGCAATCCATCGGCGAGCCCGGCACGCAGCTGACCATGCGCACGTTCCATATCGGCGGAACGGCCAGCTCGGTCTTCAAGCAGCCGGAGATCACGGCCAAGAACGACGGCATCGTGCGCTACCACGATCTGCGCGTGGTGCGGAATGAAGAGGGCGACCACGTCGTGCTCAACAAGAACGGCGTGATCGCCGTGCACGACCCGAGCGGAGAGGAACTGGAGCGCTACACCGCGGCGATCGGGGCTTTGGTCATGGTGGCGGACAACGGCGCCGCCAGGAAGGGGCAGACGCTGGCCAAGTGGGATCCCTACAGCGTCCCGATCCTGGCGGAGCAGGAAGGCGTCGTCGGCTTCCACGACTTCGTCGAGAACGTCTCGGTCAAGAAGGAAATCGACGAGGCGACCGGCCTGCGCGGCACGGTGGTCCTGGAGACCAAGGAAGACCTGCATCCGCAGATCGTGGTGCGGGCCGCGGGTTCCGAGGAGGTGCTGGGCTACTACAGCATCCCGGCCGGCGCGCACGTCATGGTCAAGGAAGGCGCGCGCGTGGCGCCCGGCGGCCTGCTGGCCAAGACGCCGCGCAAGGAGTCCAAGACGCGCGACATTACCGGCGGCCTGCCGCGCGTGGCGGAGCTCTTCGAGGCGCGCCACCCCAAGGACGCGGCCGAGATCGCCAAGATCGAAGGCATCGTGGACTTCGGCCCGAACCAGCGCGGGCGGCGCTGCCTGATCATTCGCGACGAAACCACCGGCGCCACGGAAGAGCACCTCATCCCCATGGGCAAGCATATCGTGGTGTTCAAGGGCGACCGCGTGCGCAAGGGCCAGCAGCTCACGGAAGGACCGATCGTGCCCCAGGAAATCCTGGACGTGTGCGGGCCGCAGGAACTCCAGGAATACCTCGTCAACCAGGTCCAGGAGGTCTATCGGCTGCAGGGCGTGCAGATCAACGACAAGCACATCGAAATCATCGTGCGCCAGATGCTGCGCAAGGTGCGCATCACCAACCCGGGCGACACCGATTTCCTGTGGGGCGAGCAGGTCATGAAGCAGCGCTTCATTGATGAGAACGAGAAGGCCGTGGCCGACGGCAAGCGTCCGGCCGAGGCGACGCCCGCGCTGCTGGGCATCACCAAGGCGTCGCTGGAGACCGACAGCTTCATCTCCGCGGCCTCCTTCCAGGACACGACGCGCGTGCTTACGGACGCCGCGACCCTGGGCCGCACGGACGGCCTGCGCGGCTTCAAGGAGAACGTGATCATGGGGCATCTGGTCCCCGGCGGAACGGGATTCCCGATCTACCGCAACATCAAGCTCGTGCCGCTGGCGGAGCCGCTGCCCGAGGAGCCGCGGGAGAAACCGGAAGACTCCGCCGGCAAACGTCTGCAGGAATTGCTCGGTTAAGCTTGTGCCGGAGCGCGCCGTGTGATACAAGCTCCGGCTTTTGCGTCACGGGACAATGGAGAAAAACAGGTGCCTACGACGAATCAATTGATACGCAAGGGCCGACGGCAGGCGCGCCGGCGGAGCAAGTCGCCCGCCCTGGCGGGCTGTGCCCAGCGGCGCGGCGTGTGCCTGCTGGTCAAGACGCAGACGCCCAAGAAGCCTAACTCGGCGCTGCGCAAAGTGGCGCGCGTGAGGCTGACCTCGGGCTACGAGGTCACGGCCTACATACCGGGCGTGGGGCACAACCTGCAGGAGCACAGCGTGGTGCTCGTGCGCGGCGGCCGCGTAAAGGATCTGCCCGGCGTGCGCTATCACATCGTGCGGGGCACGCTGGACAGTCTCGGCGTGGACGGCCGGAATCGCGGCCGTTCGAAGTACGGCGTCAAGAAGGCGCGGAAAGGCTGAGCGGGGTAGGCCATGGCAAGAAGGCGCAGATCCGTGAAACGCACCCTGGTGCCCGACCCCAAGCACAACAGCGAGCTTGTGGCCAGGGTCATCAACCACGTCATGCGCCGCGGCAAGAAATCCACGGCGGAGCGGATCGTCTACGGGGCGCTGGCGCACGTGGCCAAGACCAGCGGGCAGGACCCGCTGGAAGTCCTGGTCCGCGCCGTCGACAATGTGAAGCCGCGGGTGGAGGTCAAGTCGCGCCGCGTGGGCGGCGCCACGTACCAGGTGCCCGTGGAAGTGGGGCGCGAGCGGCAGATGGCGCTGGCCCTGCGCTGGATCTGCCAGTTCTGCCGGGAGCGCAAGGGCGTGTCCATGGGCCGGGCCCTGGCGCTGGAACTGCTTGACGCCTTCAACAGTCAGGGCAACGCCATACGGAAGCGCGACGATACGCACCGCATGGCCCAGGCGAACAAGGCTTTTGCGCACTACGCGTGGTGAGTCGGGTGTCAGAAATGGAAACGGTTGCCGTCTTGGACTCCAAGCGCGAGAAGAAAGCGAACGCCGGCGTCCCGCACGCCGGGGCGGGGGTGGAGTCCGCCCGCCTCTCCCGGCTGCGCAACATCGGGATCGTGGCGCACATCGACGCGGGCAAGACCACCACCACGGAGCGCATGCTGTACTATGCCGGCCGCGTCCACCGCATGGGCGAGGTGCACGACGGCACGGCGACCATGGACTGGATGGCGCAGGAGAAGGAGCGCGGCATAACGATTACCAGCGCGGCGACCACCTGCCGGTGGAACGGCCACGAGGTGAACATCATCGATACGCCGGGACACGTTGACTTCACGATCGAAGTCGAACGCTCCCTGCGCGTGCTGGACGGCGCCGTGGGCGTGTTCTGCGGCGTGGGCGGCGTGCAGCCGCAGTCGGAGACGGTCTGGCGGCAGGCCGACCGCTACCGCGTGCCGCGCATCGCCTTCGTCAACAAGATGGACCGCGTGGGGGCCGATTTCGGGCGCGTGGTGGACGCGATGCGCAGCCGGCTGCGCGCGCCGGCCGCGGCCGTGCAGCTGCCGTGGGGGCGCGAAGACGCGTTCCGCGGGGTAATCGACCTGATCGAGATGAAACTGCTCACGTTCGACGAAGCGCGCCTGGGCGCCGAAGTGCGCGTGGCGGAGCTTCCGCCCGGGCCGGCGGCCGAGGCGTTGCGCGCGCGCGCCGAGCTGGTCGAGCGCCTGGGCGAGCAGGACGAAGAGGTGCTCGAGGCTTACGTGCGGAGCCCGGACGTGCCCGCCGAAACGCTGCGCGCCGGCCTGCGCCGCGCCACGGTCAGGGGGCGCATCGTGCCGGTGCTTTGCGGCGCGGCCCTGCGCAACAAGGGCGTGCAGCCGCTGCTCGACGCGGTCGTGGCCTACCTGCCCTCGCCGCTGGACGTGCCCCCCGTGACGGGGCGGCATCCCCGGACGGACGAACCGGTCGTGCGGGGGGCGGACGACGCCGCGCCGGTGAGCGCGCTGGTTTTCAAGGTGGCCGCGGACCCCTTCGTGGGACGCCTGCAGTTCGTGCGGGTCTATTCGGGCAAGCTTCGCAAGCGGCAGAACGTCTTCAACCCCCGCACGCACACCCGCGAGCGCATCGGGCGGCTGCTGAAGCTGCACGCGGACAGCCGCAGCGACGTGGACGTGCTGCACACCGGCGAGATCGGGGCCGTGGCCGGCCTGAAGGACGCCACCACGGGCGACACGCTCTGCGCCGAGAACGCGCCGCTCCTGCTGGAGCGCATCGCGTTTCCCGAGCCGGTGATGTCCATGGCCGTCGAGCCCCGCGCGCGGGCCGACCGCGACAAGCTGGAGGCCGCGCTGCAGTCCCTGGCGGCGGAGGATCCGACCTGCGTCGTGGACCGGGATGCCGAGACCGGGCAGCTGATCCTGCGCGGCATGGGCGAGCTGCACCTGGAGATCATCGTCGACCGCATGCTGCGCGAGTTCAACGTGCGCGCCAACACCGGCAAACCCATGGTGTCCTACCGCGAAACGATTGCGGCGCCGTCCGAGGCGGAAAGCGTCTTCGACCGCGAGATCGGCGGGCGCCGGCATTTCGCGCGGGTCAGGCTGCGCGTGGCGCCGGCGAAGCGCGGCGCGGGGCGGAAGATCGATTTCGCGGCGCCGTCCGGCGCCGTGCCCGCGGCGTTCCGCGGCGACGTGGAGCAGGGCATCCGCGACGCGATGGACACCGGCGTGCTGGCCCGCTACCGGGTCACGGATATCGAGGCGACGGTGACCGACGGCCAGGCCGACGAGGAGACCTCCAGCGACGTCGCCTTCCGGACCGCCGCGGTGATGGCCTTCCGCGAGGCGGTGCAGGGCGCGAATCCGGAGCTTCTGGAGCCCGTCATGGCCCTGGAAATCATCGCGCCCGACGAGTTTCTCGGCGACGTGCTCGGCGACCTCAACGGGCGCCGCGGCAAGGTGCGGGACGTGACGGCCTGCGGCGGCCTGCAGGCCGTGCGCGCGGGCGTTCCCCTGGCCGAAATGTTCGGATACTCGACCGCCGTCCGTTCGCTCACGCGCGGGCGGGGCAGCTACACCATGGAACCTGAAGGATTCGACATCGTGCCTGAGGCGATCAGGCGCGGTATGCTGGAGTAAAGCATGGCGGTGGAAAGTCAACGGATCCGGATTCGGCTGCAGGGCTACGACCACGGCGTCCTGGACCAGGCGGTGCGCGACATCATTGAGACGGCGCGCAGCACGGGCGCGCAACTCGTGGGGCCGACGCCCCTGCCCACGCGCATCGAGCGCTACACCGTGAACCGCAGCCCGCACGTGGACAAGAAGTCGATGGACCAGTTCGAGATGCGCACGCACAAGCGGCTGCTGGACATCGTGAACCCCACGGCCAAGACCGTGGACGAGCTCAAGAAGCTGAATCTTCCGGCGGGCGTGGACATCACGATCAAGATCTGAGCGAAGCCATGAACGGGTTGATCGGACGCAAAGTGGGCATGACGCAGGTGTTCGACGGCGAAGGCCGGCGGGTGCCGGTGACCGTGATCGAGGCGGGGCCGTGCGTGGTCGTGTCGCGCAAGACGCAGGCGCGCGACGGCTACGAGGCGGCGCAGCTGGGCTTCGAGGCGCAGAAGGAGCAGCGCGTGACGCAGCCGCTGCGCGGCGTGTTCAAGCGGGCCGGCGTGGCGCCGCGGCGGGCGCTGCGCGAGTTCACGCTGGACGAGGGCGAGGAGGTCAAGCCCGGCGACACGGTGACCGTGGCGATCTTCGAGGGCGCGGCCTACGTCGACGTGATCGGCATCTCCAAGGGGCAGGGCTTCCAGGGCGTGATGAAGCGTCACCGCATGCGCGGCGGCCCCATGACCCACGGCGGGCATTCCAAGCGCCGCATCGGGGCCGTCGGGTGCCGTTCGTACCCGGGGCGGATTCACAAGGGGCACCGCATGCCGGGGCACATGGGCCACCGGCGGGTGACGCAGCAGAACCTGCGCGTGGTGCAGGTGCGCGGCGAGGACAACGTGCTTCTCGTCCGCGGCGCGGTGCCCGGACCGGCGGGCGGCCTGCTCATGGTCCGCAAGGCTTTGAAAAGGAAAGCGGCTGAGGCGTGAGTACGCTCAAGGTATATGACGGCAAGGGCGCGCCCGCGGGCGCGTTCGAGGTTGACGACGCGCTGCTCGTGCTGGACCGGGGCGAGCAGGCCGTGCACGACGCGGTGACGGCCTACCGCGCCCGGCAGCGCGCGGGCACGGCCTCCACGCTGCGCAAGGGCGAGGTGGCCGGCAGCAACCGCAAGCCCTGGCGGCAGAAGGGCACCGGGCGCGCGCGCGCCGGCCTGCGCCAGTCGCCGGTCTGGCGCGGCGGCGGCGTGGCCTTCGGGCCGCACCCCCGCAAGTACGGCGGGAAGGTGAACCGCCGCGTGGCCCGGCTGGCGTTCAGCCGCGCCCTGAGCGAGCGCATCTCCGCGGGAGACGTCAAGGTGGTCGAGTCGCTCGAGATGGCGGAGGGCAAGACGCGCGGGTTCGTGGCGTTCCTGAAGGCGCTCAAGATTGAAGGACGCGCCCTGGTGCTGGCCGCCAGGGTGGGGCGCAACCTGGCGCTGGCGGCGCGCAACGTGGCCGGCGTCGAAGTGTTGCCCGCGGCGGCGGCGAACGTCTACCAGGTGCTGCGCTACCCGGTGATCGTGGCGGACCGCGAGGGCATGGAAGTGCTCAGGCAGCGGCTGGAGCGCGACGGGAGGAAGACGCCGTGAAGGAACCCTCGTCCGTTGTTCTTGAGATGCAGGTGACCGAGAAGGGCACGGCCATGAACGAGGCGCAGAACAAGGTGCTCTTCCGCGTGGCGCGCTCGGCCAACAAGATCGAGATCAAGCGGGCCGTGGAGAAGCTTTTCAACGTGACCGTGACGGGCGTCAACACCATGAACTATCTGGGCAAACGCCGGCGCGAGCGGACGGTGCGCTACGGACGGCGGCCGGACTGGAAGCGCGCCGTGGTGACGCTCAAGCCGGGCGACACGATCGACGTAACCTGAGGACGGGAATGGCTGTCAAGAAATACAGGCCGACGACGGCAAGCCGGCGCTTTACGACCGGGGCCTCCTTCGAGGAGATCACCAAGGCGCGTCCGGAGCGCCGTCTTGTCAAATCGCGCAAGCGCGTCGCGGGCCGCGCCGGTTCCGGACGGATCACGATCCGGCACCGGGGCGGCGGGCACAAGCGCAAGATCCGCGTGATCGATTTCAAGCGCGACAAGGCCGGCATTCCGGCCCGCGTGGCGGCGATCGAGTACGACCCCAACCGCTCGGCGCGCCTGGCGCTGCTGCATTACGCGGACGGCGCGAAGCGCTACATTCTCGCCCCGCAGGGCGTGCGCCCCGGGATGGTTCTGCTCTCCGGGCCGGAGGCGGAGCCCCAGCCGGGCAACGCCATGCCGCTTTCCGCGATGCCGCTGGGCACGGCGGTCCACGGCGTCGAGCTGCGCCCGGGCGGGGGCGGCGTGCTGGTGCGCAGCGCGGGGCAGAGCGCGCAGCTCATGGCGCGGGCCGGCGCGATGGCGACCCTGCGGCTGCCGTCGGGCGAGATCCGCATGGTCAACGCGAATTGCATGGCGACGGTCGGGCAGGTGGGCAACGCCGAGCACTCCAGCCTGAGCGAAGGCAAGGCCGGCCGCAAGCGCTGGCGCGGCATACGGCCCACCGTGCGCGGCGTGGCCATGAACCCGATCGACCATCCCATGGGCGGCGGGGAAGGCCGCAGCTCCGGCGGCGGGCATCCGGTGTCGCCGTGGGGCAAGCTGGCCAAGGCCGGCAAGACGCGGCACAGGCGGAAGACGTCGGACAAGGTCATCGTCAAGCGGAGGAAATAGTCGTGGCGCGTTCGATCAAGAAGGGGCCCTACGTGGATCCGAAGCTGATGAAGAAAGTCGAACGCATGAATCGTTCCGGCGATCGCCGGCCGATCAAGACCTGGTCGCGCCGGTCGATGGTCGTGCCGGAGTTCGTGGGGCATACGATGGCCATACACAACGGCAAGCAGCACATCTCGATCTTCGTCACCGAAAACATGGTCGGCCACCGGCTGGGGGAATTTGCGCCCACGCGCACCTTCCGCCGCCACGGGGCGCACACGGACAAGACCGCGGCGCTCAAGTAGGCGCCCGGGCGGCGGGGGATTGGAAAAGTGGAAGTCGTCGCGACAACGAAATATGCGCGAATCGCGCCCGGCAAGCTGCGCGACCTGGCGCGCCGCATCACGGGGCTCTCCGTGAACGAGGCGCTGCAGGTTACGGGTTTCAATCCGCGCAAGGGCGCTTTCCTGCTGGGCAAGACGTTGAAGTCGGCCGTCGCCAACGCGGAGAACAACGCCAAGCTGTCGGTCGACGCCTTGCGCGTGAAAGAGGCGGTCGTGGACGAAGGGCCGGCGTTGAAGCGGTACTGGCCGCGGGCGCGCGGCATGGTGAGTCACATCCGGCGGCGCACGAGCCACATCCGCGTAACGCTGACCGACCGGTGAGTCGGGCATAAGGAGAAAACGCTTGGGACAGAAGGTCAATCCGATCGGGCTGCGCGTCACGGTCAACAAGGACTGGCGCTCGCGGTGGTTTGCCGACAAGCGGACGTTCGGCGGTTATCTGGTCGAGGACGACGCGATCCGCGCGCTGGTCAAGAAGCGCCTGGAGAACGCGGCCGTGTCCGACGTGATCATCGAGCGCTACGCCAATCGCGTGCGCGTGAGCATTCACACGGCCCGGCCGGGCATCGTGATCGGCCGGAAGGGGCAGGACATTGAGCGCATCCGCGGGGAGATCGCGGATCTGACCGGCAAGGAGTCGTACGTGGAAATCCGCGAGGTGCGCAACCCCGACGCCAACGCGCAGCTCGTGGCCGAAAGCATCGCGCTGCAGGTATCGCGGCGGGTTTCCTTCCGCCGCGCCATGAAGCGGGCCCTGAAGATCGCCATGGACCTGGGGGTGGACGGGATCAAGATCCGCGCCAGCGGGCGCCTGGGCGGGGCCGAGCTGTCGCGCGTGGAATGGTACAAGGAGGGCAAGATCCCGCTGCACACGTTGCGCGCCAACATCGACTACGGCTTTGCCGAGGCGGTGACCACGGCGGGGCGCATCGGGATCAAGGTGTGGATCTGCCGCAAGCCGGAGGAGGAGCAGGCCGCGCGCGGCCGCTGATCAAGCATGGCGCTGATGCCGAAAAGGGTGAAGCACCGCAAGGTGCAGCGCGGAAGCCGCAAGGGAATCGCCTCGGTGGGCAACGCGCTGGCCTTCGGCGAGTACGGCTTGAAGGCGCTGGGGCGGGCCTGGGTGAAGGGCGCCCAGATCGAGGCCTGCCGCGTGGCGATCAACCGGCACATGAAACGCCGCGGCCGTCTGTGGATCAGGCTCTTTCCGGACAAGCCGGTGACCAAGAAGCCCATTGAAACGCGGCAGGGCAAGGGCAAGGGCAACCCCGAGTTCTGGGTGGCGGTGGTCACGCCGGGCAAGGTGATTTTCGAGATCAGCGGCGTGCCGGAGCACACGGCGCGCGAGGCCATGCGGCTGGCCGCGGCCAAGCTGGGCGTGAAAACAAGGTACATTGCGCGGCATGCCGCCTAGGCGGCCGCGGGAGCAGGAGGCCAATGAAGGCGGGCAGGATCCGCGAACAGGCGGACGAGGAGATCCGGCACATGCTTGCCGAGGCGCGGCGCGAGCTGGGCGGGCTGCGCATGAAGAAGCGCATCGGCGGCCATGCCGAGCAGCCGCTGCGCCTGCGGACCCTGCGCCGCGAGATCGCGCGGATCATGACGGTAATGCAGGAACGGGGGATATAGTTGTCATGCCTGAGGCCTTGCAGAAGACGCGCGGAGTTCGCAAGCGGCGCAAGGGGGTGGTCGTCAGCAGGAGCGGCGACCGGACCGTGGTGGTGCTCGTGCAGAGGCGCGAGCCGCACCCGGTGTACGGCAAGACCGTGACCACCGCGAAGCGCTGCCACACGCATGACGAGCAGAACGCGGCCGCGGTGGGCGATGCGGTCGTGATCACCGAGATGAGGCCCAAGAGCCGCCTGAAGCGCTGGCGGCTGGTCGAAGTGACGCAGCGCGCCGCGAAGGCGGCGGAGCGTGAGGCATGATACAGGAAGGAACTGATCTGACCGTTGCCGACAACAGCGGCGCGCGGCGCGTGCGCTGCTTCCGGATCATCGGCCAGCGCAAGCGCTACGCGCGCATCGGCGACGTGATCCGCGTGGCCGTCAAGGAGGCGCAGCCGGCCGGCATGGTCAAGCAGGGCCAGGTCGCGCGGGCCCTGGTGGTGCGGACGACGCAGCGCGTCGGGCGCCAGGACGGGACCTTCGTGCGCTTCGACGACAACGCGGTGGTGCTGGTTGATGACGGTTTGAATCCGATCGGCACGCGCATCCTGGGCCCGGTCGCCAGGGAGCTGCGCGAGAAGGGCTTCATGAAGATAATCTCGCTGGCGCCGGAGGTGCTGTGAGGCCATGAGCGGGCTGCGCATAAGAAAGAACGATACGGTGATCGCCGTGGCCGGCGCCGACGCCGGCAAGTCCGGCAAGGTTCTGCAGGTCCTGCCCGCCCGCGGCCGTGTGGTTGTCGAGGGGCTGCGGATCGTGAAGAAATGCCTGCGCAAGACCCAGGACAATCCGCAGGGCGGCATCGGCGCGAAGGAGGCGCCGCTGAGCCTCTGCAACGTGATGCTCTACTGCCCGGAATGCAAGCGCGGCGTGCGGGTTCGCCGCGTCAAGGAAGGCGACCGCGCGCGGCGGCAGTGCCGGCGCTGCGGGCACGCGTTCGGCGGGTGATCGATATGAAAGCCGGACTTGAGAAGAAGTACTTCGACGACATCGTGCCGCAACTGCGGGAGACGCTCGGCCTGAGCAACCGCATGAGCGTGCCGCGCCTGATGAAGATCGTGGTGAACATGGGCATCGGCAGCGCGCGGCGGGAGTCGGCCAACGCGCTGGCCGAAGAGCTGGCCCGCATCACGGGACAGCGGCCGGTGCTGACCAAGGCGCGCAAGAGCATTTCGAACTTCAAGCTGCGCGGCGGCGCGGTCGTGGGCGCCAAGGTGACGCTGCGCGGCCGGCGCATGTACGAGTTTCTGGACCGGCTGATCAGCGCGGCCTTGCCGCGTATCCGCGATTTCAGGGGCCTGCCGGCGTCCGCCTTTGACGGGCGCGGCAGCTACACCATCGGGATTCGCGAGCAGATCATCTTCCCCGAGATCGATCCCGACGCGGTGTCGGTGACCCAGGGCATGGATGTGACCCTGGTTACATCGGCGGCGAACGACGACGGGGCGCGGGCGCTGCTGAAGCTGATGGGGGTGCCGCTCGCGGCGAACTAGGAGGCGAAGCATTGGCGAGGACAGCATTGATTGTCAAGTCCCGGCGGAAGCCGCGCTTCGGCGTGCGGGTCCATAACCGCTGCCGCCGCTGCGGCCGTTCGCGGGCGTACATGCGGAAGTTCCAGATCTGCCGGATCTGTTTCCGGGAGCTGGCGACGACGGGAAAGATCCCGGGCGTGACCAAGGCGAGCTGGTAACGGTGGACCGACAATGAGTCTAGTTGACCCGATATCCGACATGTTGACGCGCATTCGCAACGCGCAGAGCGCGGGGCACGAGATGGTGGACGTGCCCTGCTCGCGGATGAAGACCGAAATCACGCGCCTGCTCAAACGGGAAGGCTACGTGAGCGACTACGTCGTGGAAGGCGAAAACCGCCGCAAGCTGCGCGTGTACCTCAAGTACGACGCGTCCCGCGCGCCGGTCATTCGCGGGCTGCGGCGCGCGAGCCGTCCGGGGCGCCGCCTGTACACCGCGGCGCGGGACGTCCCGCGCGTTCTGGGCGGAATGGGCACGGTGATCCTCAGCACTTCGCAGGGCGTGATGACCGGCAAAGAGGCCAAGCAGCGCAACCTGGGCGGAGAGATTCTGTGCACGGTCTGGTAGGGCGGCGGCCCGCGGACGCGGGGCGCGGCGGAAACGGGAGCCGGCGATGTCAAGGATAGGAAAGCAACCGATCGCGATACCGGCGGGGGTCGCCGTCAGCGTGGCGGGCGGCACCGTCAGGGCCAAGGGACCCAAGGGCGAGCTGGCGCTTGAGCTGCCGCCCCAGACCGCGGCCCGCGTGAAGGACGGCGCGCAGATCGTGATCGAGTCCCGCGGGGAAGACGACCGCGCCGCGAGCTTTCACGGCCTGGCGCGGAGTCTCGTGGCGAACATGGTCAAAGGCGTCAGCCAGGGCTACCGGCGCGACCTGGAAATGGAAGGCGTGGGGTTCCGCGCGGCGCTGCGCGGCACCAGGCTCGAAATGACGCTGGGCTTTTCCAGCCCGGTGGTGTTCGAAGTGCCCGAGGGCATCACGGTCGCCGTGGAGGGCGGCACGGCCATCGCCGTGACGGGCGCGGACAAGCAGCGCGTCGGGGATACGGCGGCCCGGATCCGGTCGTTCTTTCCGGCGGAGCCCTACAAGGGCAAGGGCTTGCGGTACAAGGGCGAGCGCGTGCGGCGCAAGGTCGGCAAGACGGTGGCCTGAGGGGCGCGGAGACAGCAGTGAAGCTCAAGAACAGAAGCGATTCGCGGCGGCGGCGGCACCGGCGGGTGCGCCGCAAGATAAGCGGCACCGCCGAACGGCCGCGCATGGCGGTCTACGTCTCCAACCGGCGGATTGCCGTGCAGTTCGTGGACGACGACCGCGGCGTGACGCTGGCCGCGGCCGTTTCGGACGGCGGCCGGAAGAACGTCGAAACGGCGCGGGAGCTGGGGCGCAGCGCGGCGGCGCAGGCGCTGGCGCGCGGCATCGGCGAAGTCGTCGTCGACCGCGGCGGGTTCAAGTACCACGGGCGGATCAAGGCCCTGGTTGAGGCCGCCGTCGGGGCGGGCCTGAGGGCCGGGCGGCTGGAGCCCGCGGGCGCGGCGCCGGAGGCCGGGGCGGAGGCGGAGGAGGATAAGTGAGCTACCGCGAAGAAGAAGTGTCCGCGACACCCGAGTTTGAGGAGCGGGTGGTTTTCGTCAACCGCTGTTCGAAGGTCGTCAAGGGCGGCCGGCGCTTCAGTTTCAGCGCCGTGGTTGTGGTCGGCAACCGCGCGGGGCGCGTGGGCTACGGTTTCGGCAAGGCCAACGAAGTGGCGGACGCCATCCGCAAGGGCGGGGAGGCGGCGCGCAAGAGCATGTTTTCGGTGACCATGGTCGAGAAGACCATTCCGCACGAGGTCACCGGCGTCTGCGACGGCGGCGTGGTCATGCTGCGCCCGGCCGCGCCCGGCACCGGCGTGATTGCCGGCGGCGGAGCGCGTTCGGTGCTGGAGATGGCCGGTATCAGGGACGTGCTGGCGAAGTCGCTGGGCAGCGGCAACCAGTTGAACGTCGTTAAAGCGTGCGTGGCGGCGCTGCAGCAGCTCCGTTCGCGCGAGGAAGTCGCGGCGACGCGCAACGTCGCCGTCTAGGTTCCGAGGTGGGATTGCCATGAGGCTTGAATCGCTTGTCAACACCCCGGGCGCGCGGCGCGACGCCATGCGGGTCGGCCGGGGCAAGGCGTCCGGCAAGGGCAAGACCTGCGGCCGCGGGCACAAGGGGCAGATGGCGCGCAAGGGGCACAAGCGCAAGCCGGGATTCGAAGGCGGCCAGATGCGCCTGATCCGGCGCATACCCAAGCGCGGCTTCAAGAATCCGCGGGCCGTGTCCTACGCGCCGGTCAACGTCGGCGACCTGGCCCGCTTCGACGCGGGCAGCGAAGTCACCGTCAAGGCGCTCAAGGATGGCGGCCTGGTGACCAAGGCGCCGCAGGGCGTCAAGATTCTGGGATCCGGCGCGCTTGACCGCCGGCTTGTGGTCAAGGCGCAGGCGTTCAGCGCCGCGGCGCGCCTCAAGATCGAGGCCGCGGGCGGCGTTTGCGAGGTTACGGCAGACTGATGCTTTCCGCCTTCTCCAACTCGCTCAAGATTCCCGAGCTGCGACGGCGCATCCTCTTTACGCTGGGGCTGATCTTCATCTGCCGGCTGGTGGCCACCGTGCCCGCGCCGGGCGTTGACGCGCTGGCGCTGCGGCGCGTCATCGAAAGCATCGAGAGCCAGGTCGGGGGCGGGTTCCTGGGGTGGATTGACCTTTTCAGCGGCGGCGCGCTGGCGAACTGCGCGGTGGGCGCGCTGGGCATCATGCCCTATATCAGCGCCTCCATCATCCTGCAGCTGATGACGGCCATCATTCCGGCCCTGGAGCGCCTGGCGCGCGAGGGCGAATCCGGCCGGCAGAAGCTGACGCAGTATACGCGGTACCTGACCATCGCCATCTGCTGCATCCAGGGCACCGTGCTGGCCGTGAGCCTGGAGCGGCCCGGCTCGCTGGGCATCCCGGACGCCGTCCTGGTGCCGCACCCGGGCATCGGTTTCCGGCTGATGACCGTCCTTTCGCTCACCACGGGCACGGTGCTGATGATGTGGCTGGGCGAGCAGATGACGGAGCGCGGCATCGGGAACGGCATTTCGATGATCATCACCGTCAATATCGTCAGCCGCCTGCCGGACGCGCTTTTCGCGGCCACGAACATGTTCCGCAAGGTGGAGGGCATGGCGCAGTTCTCGATGTTCCACCTCGTGGGCATGGCGGTGCTGATCTTCCTGGTCACCGCGGGCACGATCGCGCTCACCCAGGCCCAGCGCAAGGTGCCCATCCATACGACCAAGCGCGTGGTGGGGCGCAAGGTCTACGGCGGGCAGAACACGTACATGCCCCTGCGCATCAACTATTCGGGCGTGATGCCGATCATCTTCGCCTCGGTCATGCTGGCCTTCCCGGCGGCCATCCTGCGCCGGATTCCGCTGGGCTTCGCGCGGCAGCTGGGCGAGGCGTTCGACATGGGCGAACCGCTGTACCTGGCGACGTACGGCGCGCTGATCCTGTTCTTTTCCTACTTCTGGGTGGCCACGCAGTTCAATCCGCTCCAGATCGCCGACGACCTGAAGCGCAACGGCGGGTACGTGCCGGGCATCCGGCCGGGCCGGCCCACGGCGGAGTTCCTGGACAAGACCATGACGCGCGTGACGCTGGTGGGCGCGGTGTTCCTGACCGTGATCGCCGTGATTCCGTCCGTCATGCACAAGCAGTTCAACGTGCCCTGGCTGGTGGCGTCGTTCTTCGGCGGCACGAGCCTGCTGATCGTCGTGGGCGTGGCGCTGGACACGATGCGCCAGGTGGAGTCGCACCTGCTCATGCGGCACTACGACGGCTTTCTGAAGAAGGGCAAGCTGCGGGGGCGCCGGTAAACCCATGGAAGCGATCATCCTGCTGGGCGCCCCGGGCGCGGGAAAAGGCACGGCCGCGGAGAAGATCCGCGAACTGACCTCCTATGCGCACGTCGCCACCGGCGACATGCTGCGGGACGCCGTGAAACGCGGCAGCGACCTCGGGCGCGAGGCGGAAGGGTACATGCAGCGCGGCGAGCTCGTTCCCGACGAGATCATCATCCGCCTCGTCGAAGAGCGTCTGGACGCGGGGCGGGCCGACGGCCGCTACATGTTCGACGGCTTCCCGCGCACCGTGCGGCAGGCGGAGCTCCTGGAGCAGAGCATCGCGCGCCGGGGGGGGCGCCTGCGCGCCGTGTTCTTCCTGGACGCGCCGCGCGCTGTCCTCGTCAGCCGCCTCGGCGGCCGGCGCATCTGCCGCAAGTGCGGCATGAATTTCCACGTCGTCAACATTCCGCCCAGGCGCGCGGGCGTCTGCGACGCCTGCGGCGAAGAGCTGTACCAGCGCGCGGACGACGAGGAAGCGACGATCATGAACCGGCTGGACGTGTATGCCCGGCAGACCGCGGGGCTCATCGCGCGCTACGAAGGGCGGAATCTGCTGGTGCGCGTGAACTCCGATACGGGCGTTGACGCGCTGGTGTCCGCGATCCGGAGCAGGCTGTGAAGGGCGCCCGGGTCGCGCGGCGCGGCCGGGTGCGCCGATGATACCGGTCAAGAGCGCGGCCGAGCTGGAACGCATGCGCGCCAGCGGGCGGCTGGCGGCGGAGGTCCTGCGCGCGGTGCTGCGGGAGGTCAGCCCGGGCGTGACAACGGAGGAGCTGGCGGGGTTCGCCGGCGAGATGATACGGCGCGCGGGGGCGCGCAGCGCGTTTCTGGGATACCGCGGGTTCCCGGGCGAGATTTGCGTGTCGGTCAATGAGACGGTCGTGCACGGACTGCCGGGCAAACGGCGCATCGCGCTGGGCGATATCGTCAGCATTGACGTGGGCGTGACGCTGGACGGGTACATCGGCGACACGGCGGACACGGTGATGGTGGGCGTAACGGACCACCGCGTGGCGCGCCTGGTGGCGACGGCGCACGAGGCCCTGGCGGCCGGCATTGCCTGCGCATGCGCGGGGCGGCGGCTGTCGGACGTGTCGCACGCCATCGAGGTGACGACGCGTAACGCCGGCTTTTCGGTGGTGCGCGAGTTCGTGGGGCACGGCATCGGGCGGCGGATGCACGAGGATCCGCAGATCCCGAACTTCGGGCCGCCGGGCAAGGGGCCCCGGCTGAAGCCGGGCATGACGCTGGCGATCGAGCCCATGATCAACATGGGCGAAGCGGACGTGGAGGTTCAGGCGGACGGATGGACGGTGCTGACGCGCGACCGGCGGCCTTCGGCGCACGCGGAGCACACGATCGCCGTGACCGCGGAGGGGCCGGAGATAATGACGCGGGCCGACGAATTTTCCTGATAAGAATATGCTGGACGGAAGGAAAGGGCGCAAGTAGTCTGGCGGGTCATTTTTTCAATGACGGACGGGGAAAATCGTGAAAGTACGCAGTTCAACCAAACGCGTCTGCGGTCGCTGCCGCGTCGTCCGGCGCAAGGGCGTGGTGCGCGTGACCTGCACCAATCCGCGCCACAAGCAGCGCCAGGGCTGAAGGCCGGAGGTACTTTGATATGCCGCGAGTGTTGGGGGTAGATATTCCGGGCAAGAAACACATCGAGATCGCCCTGCGCTACATCCACGGCATCGGCCCGGCCAAGGCGCGCCAGATTGTGGCGCAGGCCGGCCTGGATCCCGCGAAGAAGGCGGACGATCTGACGCCCGACGAGCTGCGCAGCCTGCTGGGCGCTATTCAGAGCGGGCATCGCGTGGAAGGCGACCTGCGGCGCGAGGTCACGCAGAACATCCGCCGCCTGATCAGCATCGGAAGCTACCGCGGCCTGCGCCACCGGCGCGGGCTGCCCGTGCGCGGGCAGCGGACGCGCACCAACGCGCGCACCCGCAAGGGCCCGCGGCGCACGGTCGGCGCGGTCCGCGGCAAGGAAGCCCGGTCCCAGGCCAAACAGACCAAGGAGTAAACGGAAGACGGTATGACGGACGACACCACCAGGCCGGAGCAGACCGAAGACGCCGCGGCGGAGACCCCCGCGGGTCGCCAGGGCGGCGCGGAACGTCGCGCGCCGCGCGCAGAGGAGACGCAGACCGCCGCGGGCGAAACGCCCGCGGAAGGCGCAGGCGAGGGAGAAACGCGGGCGGAGGGGCGCGCCAGGTCGCACGGCGCGCACCGCGCGCCCCGCGTGTCCTCCAGCGGCGTTGCGCACATCAAGTCCACGTTCAACAACACCATGGTGAGCATCACGGACTCGAGCGGCGGCGTCGTGGCGTGGAGCAGCTCCGGCCGGGCCGGATTCAAGGGCTCCCGCAAGAGCACGGCCTTTGCCGCCACGATCGTCGGCCAGGAGGCGGCCCGGCAGGCCCTGGGCAGAGGCGTGCGCGAAGTGGAAGTCCGCATCCAGGGCGCCGGCGCGGGACGCGAGTCCGCCGTGCGGGCGCTGCAGACCGCCGGAATGAACATCGCGCTGATCAGGGATGTCACGCCGATACCGCACAACGGGTGCCGGCCACGCAAAAGGAGACGGGTCTAGATGGGCAGCTACTCGGGACCATCCTGCAGGCTCTGCCGCCGGGAAGGCATGAAGCTCTTTCTCAAGGGCGCCCGCTGCGGCATGGCCAAGTGTCCGATCGAGCGCGGAAGGCCGCCGCCGGGAATGCACGGGCAGCGCCGCGGCCGCAAGGCTTCCGGCTACGGCGTTCAGCTCAGGGAGAAGCAGCGCCTGCGCCGCCAGTACGGCCTGCGGGAACGGCAGTTCCGCCTGGTCTTCAGCCGGGCCGTGCGCAAGCGCGGCGTCACCGGCGAAATGCTGCTGCAACTGCTGGAGACGCGGCTGGACAGCGTGGTGTACCGCATGGGGTTTGCCCCCTCGCGCCGCGCGGCCCGGCAGATGGTCGGCCACTCGCACGTGCTGGTGAACGGGCGCCGCGCCGACGTGCCGTCCATGGTGCTGGGTCCGGGGTCGCTCGTTGAAGTGCGGCAGATCGGCCGCAGCCGCGAGCTGGTGCGGCGCGGACTGGAGGCGATGCAGGGACGGGAACCGCCGCCGTGGCTTTCGGTCGACGCGAAGAATTTCAAGGGGAGCCTCCTGCGGATCCCGAGTCGCGAGGAGATCGGCCCCCTCGTCAACGAGCAACTGGTCGTCGAACTGTACTCCAAGTAGACCGGGACGCCGGCTCCGCCGATTCGCGCCGTGCGCGACGGCGCACCGTGCGGTTGCGGCCCGCGGGCCGTGTTTGGAAAGGACTGGACAAATGCCCATCAGACTGAGCCGATTCGAAATGCCCAGGCGGGTCGTCAAGGACGAAGCGGCGGCGACCGCCACCTACGCGCGGTTCGTGGCGGAGCCGTTTGAGATCGGATACGGTCGGACGCTGGGCAACTGTCTGCGGCGCGTGCTGCTCTCGTCCATCGAAGGCGCCGCCATCACGTCGGTGCGCATCACGAACGCCGACCACGAGTTCTGCGCGCTGCCGGGCGTGCGCGAGGACGTGACGGACATCGTCCTCAATCTCAAGAAGGTGCTGCTCAAGTCCTACGTGCGCGAGCCCAGGGAGATCACGCTCAAGGCCGCGGGGCCGGGCGAAATCACCGCCGGCGACTTCACGACCGACGGGACCGTGGACATTCTCAACCCCGATTTTCACATCGCCACGCTGGCGTCGGACGGCAAGCTGGAAATGCGCATGGAAGTGGGCGTCGGCCGCGGCTTCTGCCCGGCGGAAGCCAACCAGAACCCGGACCAGGAAATCGGACGGATTCCGATCGACGCCATCTTCTCGCCCGTCACGCGCGTCAACTTCACCACCGAGAACACGCGCGTCGGCCAGCGCACGGACTATGACCGGCTCAACATCGAGATCTGGACCGACGGGCGCGTGACTCCCGACGACGCCTTGACCATGGCGTCGGCCATCATGCGGCACCATCTCGACGTGTTTGTCAACTACGACAAGGACGTGATCGAGTTTGAAGAGGAAGAGCGGCAGGTGGACGAGGAGCGCGAAGAGCTGCGCCGCAAGCTGCGAATGAGCGTCAACGAGATCGAATTGAGCGTGCGCGCGGCGAACTGCCTCAACAACGCCAACATAACCACGGTGGGGCAGCTCGCGCAGAAGACCGAGACCGAGATGCTCAAGTATCGCAACTTCGGGAAGAAGTCCCTCAACGAAATCAAGGGCAAGCTGGCCGAGCTGGGGCTGAGCCTGGGCATGTCGTTCGGCGATGATCTCATGCCGGCGTCCGGCGCGTCGGCGGCCGGACAGCGCTGAGCCGCGAGGAAGACCATGCGTCACAGAAGAGGCGGCAAGAAACTGGGTCGATCGTCGGCCCATCTCAAAGCGACGCTGGCGTCGCTGGTCGTGGCGCTGATCGAGCGTAAGCGGATACGGACCACGCTGACCAAGGCCAGGCAGGCGCGCCGGCTGGCGGAACGCATGATGACCCTGGCCAAGCGCGGCACGCTCGCCGCGCGCCGGCGGGCTCTGGCCCGGCTGGGGCGCGAAAGCGCGGTGGTTGCGCTGTGGGCGATGGCCCCGGCTTCGGCGCAGCGGGCCGGCGGCTACACGCGCGTGATCAAGCTCGGGTCACGGCCCGGCGACGGATCGGAAACGGCCATGGTCGAATGGGTGGACGCCACGCCGCCGCCGGCGGCGAAGAAGAAGCGCGAGAAGAAGGAGAAGGCCGAAAGCGCGGCGTAAGCCGCGGCCTGGAACTCGGGAAGAAGATATCTTCGGAGTTTCAGATCGACGGCCGGTCTTTCCTGAGTTCCAGATTGATTCCCCCCGTCTTCCTGAGTTCCAGATTGATTCCCGGTTCTTCCTGAGTCCCGGATCGCAGGTCTTACCTCCCGATCCCCTTCCCGCTTCCGCGCCGATCGCCGGGGCTCGGATTCACACGGACGGGGCTTCCCTGCGCACGAAATACACCGAGCGCGGCGATGCCGACGGCGATACGCGCTCGACGAATCCTTCCTCGACGAGATCCTGAAGATCCCGCGTGGCCGTGTTCGGCGACACGCCCGCGTGCTCGATGATTTCGGCGCGCGTGAGGAGACGGTTCCCGCGGAACAGCTCGCGCAGCGCCTCCAGGCGGCGCACGCGCGGGGCGCGTCGTCCGGCGGCGCGCCGGCTCACGCGATGGGCGGGCGTCAGCCGTATGGGACGGCGGGTCGCGGCGGGAGAACGCGCCGCCGCCGGGGGCGATTCCGCGGACGCTCCGGCCGGCGGCGTTTCCGTTCCCTCCAGCGCGCCGTCCGCGGGCAGATCGATGTCCGCGGCGTCGTACCACAGCTTGTCCGAGTTCATCAGGCGCATGCGCTCGACGGCGTTGCGCAGCTCCCGTACGTTGCCGGGCCAGGCGTGCCGCAGCAGGCGGCGCGTCAGGTCGGTGGACATCGCCGCGCGCGTGTCCGGCGGCCTTCCGGCGTTGAGGAAATGCGCGGCCAGAAGAAGGACGTCCTCTCCCCTGTCGCGCAGCGGCGGCAGGTGGATGCGCAACCGGCGCAACCGGTAGAGAATATCCTGCCGGAAACGCCGCTCCGCGACCAGGCGGTCGAGATCCGCGTTGGTTGAGGCCAGGATCCGGCAGGCAACGGCCTTGCTCCGCGCGCTGCCCACCGGACGGATTTCCCCCGTTTCAAGCACGCGCAGCAAGGCGGCCTGCAGAGGGGCCGGTATGTCGCCGATCTCGTCCAGGAGCAGCGTCCCGCGGCCGGCTTCCTCGAACAGGCCGGCGTGCGCGGCGGCCGCGCCGGTGAAGGCGCCCTTGGCATGCCCGAACAGCTCCGACTCGAGGATGGAGACGGGTATGGCGCCGCAGTTGACCGCGAGAAACGGCTCGTCGCGGCGTCGGCTTCCGTCGTGAAGCGCCCGCGCCGCCAGTTCCTTGCCCGTGCCGGTCTCGCCCGTGATCAGGACCGGGACATCGAGCGGCGCGAAACGCGCCACCGCCTCGCGCACGCGGGCGATGGCTTCGCTCCGGCCGAGAATGGCGTCGGCCGCGGCCGCGAAGGTTGCAGGGGGCGCCGCCGCGGGGGAGGGCGGGGCCGTCAGGCCCGCCCCGGCCGCGGAGAACGGCGGTCCGGCCTTTGCCCGGCCCGGCGCGGCTTCGGCGCGAAGGATCGCGTGGGCGCCGCGCGTAAGGTCCACCAGCGCGTCGCGCGGCATTTCGGCGGCAAGCCGCAGCTCGAAGCGCAGGCGCCCGGCGGCGCCGTAAAGGTCCACGGCGCGCAGCAACGCGGCGAAGCGCGCGGTCGCCGTTGCGGCCTGCCCGGCCAGCAGCGCGATGCGGGCCAGGAAGAGATTGTCCCAGTAGTTGGCGTTCCCCAGATCGCGACGCATGTTCAGCAGGCGGTCCGCGGCTTCGGCGTTGCCCTCGGCCAACTCCGCGCGGATGAGGTTAAGGGAAACGCAATCGTGTCCGGCAAGGCTGGATGGACCCCTTTTCTCGCACAGCCGCGCCCAGCGCAGGGCCTGGTGAATATGCGCGCTCAGCAGGCACTGCATCACCAGCGCCCAGTCGGGGAGATCCGCGGCGGAAACCGCGCGCTCCCGGTCCGTCCCAACGGCCGCGGCGCGCTGTTCCGCGTCGGCCGTCATGAGCCCCAGCAACACACGATAGCGCGCGACGAGTCGCTGTTCCGCGGGCGCGGACGCGGCGCCGCCCGATTCGGCCAGCAGGCGCGCGGCGAGATCCGTCCGCCCGGTCTCCATCGCGTTGATCAGGATGATCGAACGCGGCAGGCCCGGCGGCGCGTCCAGGGCCGCCGGAGAAACCCCGGGCGCGCCGGGAGCCTGTTCCCCTTCCGGCGCGCAAGGCGCCCGCGCCCCGCCCGGGACGGACGGCGGGCGGGACGGGGCCGGGATCGCGCCAAGGCCCGGCTCGAGATCGCCCAGACGGCCGAGTTCGGCCAGCAGGCGCGCCAGGCGCAAACAGGCGTCGGGCCGGTGCGGCGACGCGGCCGGCAGCGCGGCAAGGGCTTCGCGCAGAAGCCGCTCCTCGTCGGCGTGATTGCCCGCGCCGCCCTGCAGCAACGACTCGACAACAAGTATGCCGGCGCCGAGCTCGGGCGGAGTCGCGGGCGCAAGCATGGCCCGCGCCCGGTGAAGCACGGTCCATGCCTGCTGCATGCCGGTGTGCGTTGCGAGCGCATGCAGGCCGGCGGCTTGCGCCCAGGTCACAAGGAAAAGAACGCACAGGTCGTTGTCCTCGTCGCGCAGCCCGACTTCGCGCGCGGCGCGCAGTCCCCGCGCCGCGGCTTGCTTCCCGCGGATCGCTTCATGCAGATGGACGAGGGCGGCGAGCAGGGGCGAATCGGACGCCGCCGGCTTTACCGCGGCAGCGAGATCGGGAGGCGCACTGATGTAAGAGGCGATTACGGGGTTCATGATTGGTCGCCTTCTGTCAGTTACCTACGCTTATCATAAGCGCATGATAGGCGCAGTCAAGCGATGGGGTCAACGGCAATTTTCACTGGTTGCTTGTCGGGCGCAAGGCAGCTACGCAGGGCATCGGGAATATTGAGCCTGGAGAGAGGCTCCGGAAACAGGACGGGCGCGTGGCATGCGGCGTGCTCATATGCCGGTTGCCATGAGCGCGCGCACGAGAACCGCGGAACAGGTTTTGTGTCCGGCCGGCCGGTCCGGAATAACGGCTTGCCTGCCTTTTTTCGACGGGATATTCTCGGCTGCAGCAAGTCTGTGGAGGACTCCCATGCCCAGGTTCAGATACGTCGCGATGGACGCCAAGGGGGGCGAGACTGAAGGCGTGGTGGACGCCGAGAGTCAGTCTCAGGCGATCTCCGTAATCAGGTCGAAGGGGTTCTATCCCACGCGCGTGGTCGCCGTCGGCGGCCCGGCGGTAGCCGGAGCGCCGGCCGCCTCCGTTGCCGCCAAGGGCCTCAGCATGCGCATGGAGATCAAGCTTCCGAGTTTCCTGCGGGGCGGAGTCAAAGCCAAGCAACTGATGGTCTTCACGCGGCAACTGGCCACGCTGGTTGACGCCGGCGTGCCGCTGCTGAGAGGTCTGCGCATTCTGCTCAAACAGGAGAAGAACGTGACGCTGCGGGAAGGTCTGGAGGGGATGGGCGACGCGGTGGAAAGCGGCAGCACCTTTTCCGACGCCCTGGCGCAGTTCCCGCGCATTTTTGACGGCCTTTTCATAAGCATGGTCAAGGCCGGCGAAGCCGGCGGCGTGCTCGAGGTTGTGCTCAACCGTCTGGCCGAGTTCATGGAGAAGGCGGAGCGGATCAAGAACCGGATCAAGAGCGCGATGATCTACCCGATCGTGGTGCTGATCGCCGCGGTGGGCATCCTCTCGTTCCTGCTCATCAACGTGATTCCCAAGTTCGAGGATATCTTCAAGGATCTGCTGGAAGGCCGGCCCCTTCCGGCCGTGACACAGTTCGTGATCGGCGCGAGCCACGCCGTGGCCGCGAACGGCCTGTGGATTCTCGGGGGTATCGTGGCCGTGGTCGTGGCCGCGCGCCTGTGGAAGCGGACGAGGCGGGGCGCGCGCACTCTGGACAAGCTCAAGCTCAGGGCGCCGATTTTCGGCCCGCTTTTCAGCAAGACGGCCATCGCCCGCCTCACGCGCACGCTGGGCACCCTGATGACCTCGGGCGTGCCCGTGCTGCAGGCGCTGAACATCGTGCGCGATACGGCCGGCAACCGCATCGTGGCCGACGCGATCCAGATGGTCCACAACGCGGTCAAGGAAGGCGAAAACATGACCGGTCCTTTGGAGGCAAGCGGCGTGTTCCCGACCATGGTGGTCAGCATGGTGGACGTGGGCGAGGAAACCGGCGCGCTGCCCGAGATGCTGATGAAGATCGCCGACAACTACGACGACGAAGTGGACACGGCCGTGGAAGGCATGACCTCGGTGATCGAGCCGATTCTGATCGTGTTCCTGGCGGTGATCATCGGCACGATCGTGATCGCCATGTTCGTGCCGCTGATCACGATCATCGGGCAGATGTCGCAGTAGGGGAGGTGTGTGGGGGTGTGAGTGTGGGAGTGTGTGAGTGTGGGAGTGTGGGAGTGTGTGAGTGTGTGAGTGTGGGAGTGTGTGAGTGTGGGAGTGGTGACGCATTTCAGGGATCTGAGGGTCTATCGGACAGCTTTCGAAGCTGCCATGAAGATCTTTGAGTTGTCAAAGGAATGGCCCAAGGAAGAGAGGTTCTCCCTGACCGATCAGGTTCGGCGCTCATCGCGCTCGGTTTGCGAGCAGATTGCCGAAGCATGGAGGAAACGACGCTACTTGGCCCATTTCAAGAGCAAACTCACGGATGCGGACAGCGAGGCTGCGGAAACGCAGTCATGGCTTGAGTTCGCTTTCAGATGCGGCTATCTGGTCAAGCCGGGGTTCGAGGAATTGGATGCGACATACGACCAAGTGAGCGGAGGTCTGGTCAACATGATGGCCAACGCAGACAAGTGGTGCGTTGCTCACCTGGGCGTGAAAGAGGACGGTATCCAGTACGGAAACGTATCGGACGAGTCACTCACACACCCACATACTCACACACCCACATACTCTGAGGAGGTGGAGGGGAGTGTGTGAGTGGGGGAGTGTGTGAGTGGGGGAGTGTGTGAGTGGGGGAGTGTGTGGGAGTGTGTGAGTGCGGGAGTGCGGTGGAGAGGGGAGGGTGACGAATGAAAAAGCGCGGATTCACGCTGATCGAGATGCTGATGGTGATCGTGGTGATCGGCATCCTCTCCGGCATCGTGTTCAAGCTCTTCTCCATGGTCACGCGCAAGGGCCAGGAGTCCGAGACGATTCGCCGGCTGGAGTGCATAGCCAACGCCCTCAACGAGTATTTCGTGGAATACGGGCAGTATCCGCCGGCGGTCAACATGACGTACATCTGCGAGAACACCGGGCTGCAACATCCCAACTTCCGCGACATTTTCCTGCCGCAGAACCCCGACTGGAAAGACAACACGCTTTTCGACTACACGGGCCTGGTGGCCTGGCTGTGGCCGCGCGACAATCCGCCCAACGCGGCGGCCTGGCCGCGACTGCCGGGCTACAGCATCAAGCACAAGGAGAACGTGCAGTACATCGGCGACAGCGCGCGCGACCAGGCGGCCAAGGAACGCTGGGCCCGTTTCCTGGAGGAAGTCCCGCTCAGCTCAGGCAAACAGGCGATTCTGAACAACAACGTCAGCGACGGCTACGGGACGTATCCGTGGCCGTACACCAACGATGTGCTCACGGTCAAGGACGACTACGGCGGAGATCTGCGATACCAGTGCACGCCGCCGTACCTGACTTACCGGTTGTGGTCGCTGGGGCCGAACGGCAACGACGGCGACGCGGACGACATCCACCGCGACAAGTGGGATCTGTGAGAGACTGAGATGAATGCCGAATCAGGTAGGGCGGGCAAGCCGGCCCCGCCGGAGCGAGGCTTGCACATGGCAGGTTCGAGGCGGGCGCCCGGCGCGGCAGGGATGCCGCGCCCTACCTGGTGTGGGCCTGGTAGGGCGGGGCCTCCGGCCCCGCCGCAAGCGAAGACGGCGGTCAGGGGGGATGCCGCGCCCCCCCGGGGATCGGCGTCGAGGCGAAGAGGCTCCGCTTTCACCCTCGTCGAGCTGCTCGTGGTCATGGCCATCATCGGCCTGCTGGCCGGGACGACGCTCACCGCCGTCAGCCAGGTGCGGCACGCGGCGCGGCGGGCCGAGGCGCGGGATTACAACGACCAGATCGTCAGCGCGCTGAAGTCGTTTCTGGCGGACTACCGCAGGTTTCCGGACCTGACGGTGACCACCTTGAACACGGATCTCATGCTGGTTCTCAGCGGGCAGAACACCAACAGCAACACCAAGGCGCTGCGCTACATGGAATTCTCCTCCGCCGAGTGGGCGAACGGTGAAGTGCGCGACCCCTGGGGCAGGGCGTACCGGGTGGCCATCGACAACGGCAGGGGCGGAAACGACGACACGAAAGGCTACGATTCGATCGTGCACCCCCAGGACTATTCGCCGGTGCGGCAATACGCGGTGTCCTGGTCCTGGGGCCGCGACGGCGTGAACGCGACGACGGACGACGTAAAGAGCTGGTAGAACGGCGCCGAATGCCGGATGAAGAGCGGAATGATGAATGTCGATCGCAGAGCGTGGGGCAGGGCCGGGCGTCTCGCCCGGTTGCGGCGCGGCGGGGCGCGCTCCGCCGCGCGGATTCGGCAATCGGCAATGGGCAAACGGCATTCCGCCTTCACCCTCATCGAACTGCTCACGGTCGTGGTCATCCTGGGCATCCTCTTCGGGCTGGTAACTTCGGCCGTGATGCGCGCGCGGCTGTCGGCGCGCAGGCGGAAGGCGGCCACGGACTGCATTACGCTCGCGGCCGCGGCGCGGTCCCACTACCACCGCTTCGGCGAATGGCCCGTCCCGGATCCGTACGACGCCAACGGGATTCGCGTGTATTTGAACAGCAACTACAAAGTCATGGCGTGTTTGCTCTCCAATGAGCTGAGCCGCACCCATCTCAGCGTCGGCGACTACGCTTTTGACGCGCAGACCAACGTCCTGTCTCCGGCGCCGGCGTCCTATCCGGCCGGAGCGACGTCCATGACCGTCACGTACGGGGCGCAGAACGTGACCATGCCCGAGCAGAACGAGCGTTACACGTTCGTTTTCAACAAGAGCGACAGGGCGCAGAACGTGGTGTTCGAGGTCTGGACGAACGGGTTCCCTCACGAGAACGTAACGCTGACGCTGGGGGCGGACAGCATGGCGGTGACGGCTTTTCTGTGCAAGTGAGGTTCGCCATGAGAAGAGCGGGGCGCGCGGGCCGGCAGGCGGGCGGCTTCACGCTGATCGAGCTGCTGGCGGTCATGGCCATCATGATGCTGATGACCGTGATCGCCATGACGTCCTATTTCGGCGCCACGCGCGGCGCGGCCATGCGCGGCGCCATAACGCACCTGCAGGACACGCTTACACTGGCGCGCCAGGCCGCGATCATGCAGCGCCGCGCCGCGCACGTGCTCTTCAGCAGCCAGGGCGAGGCGCCGTCCTACGTGATCTGCCTGCACGAGGGGACGGGGACCGGGGACGCCACCCGTAAGGTGCTCGGACTTGACGAATTCGACAACCGGGAAGGGCTGGTCCAGGGAGGCGAGGTGTACAATCTCAACACGGGGGCCAGGACCACGATCGCTACGGTCCATGCGCAGTCGATCACCACGCAGGACGCCATATGGACGGGGGAGTGCAAGTACGGATGGGCGGTCAGTCCCACGGTGCAGTTGCCCGACGGTTTTACGCTTTGGGAGGTACCTCCCGGCAGGTTTCCGCTGTCGGTGCTGTTCAACCCGGACGGCACGACGCGCACCGAGGACTACACGATCAGGGTCCTGGAGGAGACGGATACGCGCGGCTACGGGGAAGTCAAGGTGGCCGGCCTGACCGGTTTCGTTTCGAGCGCGATCGTGGCGGGACAGGCGAAATAGGCGCCGGGCGAGCGCGGGTAGGGCGGGGCGTCTCGCCCCGCCGGTGCGAGGCGCGCGCGTGGCATGAACGAGGCTTGATCGCCGGGAATGAGAAGATCGTGAAGAAGAACAAGACAGACGTCGGCGCCCGTTCCCTTCGCGGGTTCAGCCTGGTCGAGGTGAACCTGGCCATTCTGCTGGTCGGGGTCGGTCTTTTCGCGATCTTCGCCCTCTTTCCGCGCGGACTGCAGGAAAGCGACATGGCCGTCCAGGACACGCACGAAGCCATGTTCGGCAACGCCGTGATCAGCGCGATCGAGGGCAATGCCGCGGCGATCGCCGACTGGGACACATGGACCGACCTGTCCGCCCTGAGCAGCGCGTTGCGCGAGGGCATGATCATGCGGAACATCGTCCTGACGGCCGACGGCGGGGGTCTCAAGGCGACCGACACCGCCCTGATGTTCCCGCCGAACTCCAACCCCCAACGCTACATCACTTACCAGTTGCTCGTCCTGCCGCGCGGCGACACGCAGGGAAGGCTGATCAAGGTCTTTCTCAAGGTCGCCAGCGGACGCGACCGCAGCCTGGCGACGTGCAGGGACTACTATACCGAGCTGATATACACGAGAGAATGACGATGACGACGGATCCGAAAGCGGCGACGCATGGCGGCGATTCCGCCCGGCCGGGAGGCGCGGCGAACGCCGGCGCGCGGCGGCCTTCGCCGGCCGGTTCGCAAACGCGGACCGCCTTCACCCTGATCGAGGTCATGGTGGCCGTGAGCATCATGGCCATCCTGGTCGTGATCATGAGCGCGATCTTTCACCAGAGCAGCGTGGCGTGGGACAGCGGCACGGGCCGGATGAAGGCCAATGTCACGGCCAGGGCCGTGCTGAACCTCATGGAGACCGAACTCTCGCATGCCGTTGCAAGTGAGCTGTTCAGGATTGAAATAGACACGCGAGACGCTTCAAACCCACAGGACATCAAGGGATATACGACCATGTTCTTCTGGACGCTCGGCACCGACGCCGATACCACGAATCGAATGGCGCGAAGGATCACGTATTGGCTGGACGGTGACTGCGTCAAGCGGTCCGAGGAACGGGTGCCGATCGGAGCAGGTGACTACACCAACGGGATATCCAATCCAGTCAAGGTCAGCTACAACGGCCAGGACTTCGTCGTACTGGCGACGAATGTCGTCGACATCAAGTTTCACGGCTGGCCCGAGATGTCACAGCAAGTGCCTGCGGTTCTGACGCAGCTCCCCCGCGGCGTGAAGATCCGGCTGAAGATCGGCCGCGCCGACCGGGTCTCGAACCTGGCGGTGTGGTCCGCGGGGCCGGACGGGAAGACCCGCCGGAGCACCCCGAACGATCCCGTCAACGCGGACGACATTGGAAGCTGGTAGGAACATGAAACTGCGGAATCGAAAAGGCGCCTTCACCCTGGTCGAGCTCCTGACCGTCATCGCCATCATCGGAATCCTGGCGGGGTTCCTGCTGGTGGCGGTGTCCAAGGCCCGTGAGCGGGCGCGGCGGGTACAGGTGGAAGCCGAAGTGCGCGAACTGGCCAAGGCGTGGAAAGCCTACTGGGTCACGTACGGCCAGCAACTGGGGTGGCCGGAGATCGTGGACGGCGCGCCGCCGCAACGGCAGGCGATGACCGACTGGTGGATGGGGATTCTGGCCGGGCAGAACAGCAGATGGAACCCGGAGGGTCTGGTGTTCATGGAAATTCAGGCGGAGGAGCTGGCGGAGGGGTTCAAGGACCCGTGGGGAAACTTCTACCAGGTTGATTTCAGCAGCGATCTGATAACGGGCAGCGAGTACTACGAGACGGCGGTGACGTTCCCGAACCGGGACAGGTATGAGTTTGAGTAGAGAGGGAAGTGTGTGGGTGTGTGAGTGTGTCTTGTCCCACCCACACACTCACACACCCACACACGCACACACAGAAAGGCCATCATGCGAACCGACCACCTAGG